>WNGA01002035.1_pt1 | contig 30940 bp, 26 predicted proteins | sample 5400061 | NCBI WGS metagenome assembly WNGA01 (sample SAMN13153366, study PRJNA577476) | soil metagenome | isolation source: 100 cm soil or saprolite under grassland replicate 2 | place: USA:California | collected 2016-06-15 | reverse complement strand
AACAGGATAATTAAATTGTGAGCGGTGATAAGCAGCTAAATTTTGTAATGCACATAAAGTATTTTCTACAAAAATAAAATTGGCATCTGGAAATTCATTTGTGGTGTATCCGGTTTTTACAACAAAATTGCGTACGCCTCTTTCATATACTTCCTTTATAAAAATATGTGCATCTCTTCTTTCTGTTTGCAATGCAAAGAAAACGGTTGTTGAGGGAAATGAGATCCGCCTGCTATCAATAACCAATTGCTCAACTACTGTTGCAGGTTGAGGTAATGAAGCACTTGCAGGAAGTATATCAGCGATATGTTGAATGGTGTATACCACAGAAGGATGAAAATTTATTTTAAAGATTCATCTGTTACATCTTCAGGTTTGCGTATCTTCTTTTTCTTTATTGAATAAAATATAGACCCTGAAATACAAATTAGTATTACTCCTAAAGAAATAAACACCTGTATATTTTTACCGATCCATTCAGTTATCCAATGTTCAGCAAGCATTTTTAAACCAATAAAAATTAAAACGATTGCTATACCCTGTTGCAGGTATTCGAATTTATTTACGGCACCTCTCAGCAAAAAGAAAAGTGAACGCAATCCAAGAACAGCAAAAATGTTTGAAGTATAAATAACAAGTTTGTCTCTTGAAATACCCATTACAGCTGGGATTGAGTCTAAAGCAAAAACAAGATCAATAGATGCAAGCAATACTATTACAACAAATAATGTTGTGTACATTGGTCTTCCATTTCTTCTTATAATATACTTACCTCCTCCATCTGTTTCAGCAAGAGGTAAAAACCTGGAAAGAAAGCGATATATTTTTGTTTCATGTGGATTAAATTCTTCATCCTCATTTGAAGTAAACATTTTAAAACCTGTGTAAACAAGAAAAGCACCGAACAATAATAAAATCCATTCAAAACGTGCTACCAGTGCAACACCGATTGTGATAAATATTATCCTGAAAACAATAGCCATTAAAATACCAACCAGTAATACCCTTGGATAATATTTTTCTTTTACGGCAAAAGAGTTAAAGATGAGAATGAACACAAAAATATTATCAATGCTAAGGCTCCATTCCATTAAATAAGCGCTTATATATTCAAGCGCCGGTTCCTGCCCTTCGTGTATCCACATAAAAACAAAAAAAGCTAACGCTAGTATAACCCAAAAGAACGTTTGCTTTAATGCGACTTTTATGCTGATGATCGTGCTTTTTTTACTTAACAAACCAAGATCAAATACAAGTGCAAGGAGAAGTACAATTCCAAAAACAAGATATGTGATTTGATCTGGGGTCATTTATAATTGCGGTTTTTAGATTGTAGATTTAATGCCGGGACCAAAAAAATTCGAAACATGATCACTGTTTATTAAACACTATACCGTTGTTTTCTTCCCCACTGGTACAAGGCTCCAAACAAAAGTATTACAACAATGGGTGCAACAATGTTAATGAACTGCCATGTAGTGCGCTGCTCTTCAACTTTTTTCTTATCGAGTAAACGCAATGTAAAATCTTTATTTCTTGATTGAAAAATACCATTGTTGCTTACGAGATAATCAATGCAATTGAGAAAAAATTCTCGGTTAGCAAACCGATAATTCTCAAAAGGCACTTCACCCATTGGTAATGGTCCTGATGTGGGACTTACTGCATTGGTAACAATATCCGCATCACTTATTACAATTTGCTTTGCAGGTTTTTCTGCCATGCCTTCAAATGATTTACCTGATGCTCTTGCAACAGAATCCTGTATAGCTTTTGTTAAGCGGTTTGCAAATAATGAAGTAAAATTTCCCTCGAGTAAAACAGCCACGGGTACATAACTTCTGTTAGGTGTTGCTTCATATTCAGAAAGAAAATCAGAAGAGTTTTTTATACTGTTTAAACTCACCATTGCCGGCGAACTTATTACACGGCTGTTTGTATCGCTGGCAAGCAAAATTGTTTTTTGTATGCCTGGAGCCTGCACTGTATCTATACTTGAAGGAAAGACAGGCAATACACGATCAAGATTTTTTGAAATAGGATTATTATTTGTTGCAGCGAGAAATGGATAATAGGGCCACGGCACGCGTTGCATAACAGGACTGCCATCCTGATTGTGACCTGTCACTATAGGTATTTTTGAACAATTAAGATCCTGCAATAAATCACCATGGATACGCACCCCATATTTAAACAAAATGTCATCAATATTTAAATTGCGATCATAGGCTACAAAGTCGCTCTTGCTACGCATAAGACTGTCAAGCTCTGCATACAATTTATCTATGCACCAAATAATTTTACCACCATGCATTACAAACTGATCCAGTTTTAATTTGTCTTCATCAGTAAATGGCTGTGCAGGTTTTACAATTAATAAAGCATCAATTTGTGCGGCATCGGGATAACCTTGTTTTAAATTGAAAATGGCAATGCGATAATCATTTTGCAAACTCATGCCCAAGTCATTCACGCGTAAATCTTTTACGGGTAAAGGCTCTCCATTGCCAATGGCATAAGCCACAACAGGAATATATGTTCTTGTCAATTTATCAATTGCATTCGCAAACTTAAACTCCAACAAGGCTTCGGCTGCATTCAATGTAGCTTCTTTATCTTCCTCTGGATCACTGTTAATCACATTAAAGTCTTTAAACACTTTCCTGCTGCTGCGCAAATCAATTACAAAAGGAGGATGATTCTTATAATAAACTATTGCAGAAGGAATAATCAACTGTTTGGTTGCTTTATTATTTTTAGAAGAAACATTTTCTGCCTGCTCAAAAACAACGCCCATGTTTGCAAGGCTATCGGAAATAATTTCTTGTGCAACATCGTTTAAGCTGTCTTTACTTTTGACAACTTGATTATAGATTGAATCTTTAGTAGTATCATCTAAATTGCTAACATGGTTTAAATAATTTTTATAAATTAAAGCTTTTGTTGAATCATTTAAACCTTGACCTAATTTTTCAAAACTTACCTGTATTTTATTATTGCTCAAATCCCTGAATTCGCTCAATAAATCTTCAGTGGCAATACTTAATTTTTTATAGTCTGCAGGTAAATCGCCAGTCAAAAAAACTTTTATATTAACAGTTGAATCAAGATTATGCAAAAGATTTTTAGTGGCTGTTGTTAAACTAAAACGTTTTTCTGCTGTAAGGTCAACGCTGTAACGGAATAAAGAAGACATATACGTTATCGCAGGAAAAAGTATGAGTGCAATAACCCACCAGTATTTATGTTGTAATAATTTATTTTTATTCTTCATAATTATTTTGTTTGTGAGTAGTGAATTGCCAGTAGTGAGTAATCAGGCACTCAAGCATTCACCAATTCATCTGTTAGCAACATTTCTTTCTGTAATAAATAAGAAAATAAAAATTACACCTGTAAAATAAATTACATCGCGAATATCAATCACTCCCTTGCTGATGCTTTTGTAGTGAAATTTTATGCCAAGCATTTCAATATAATAATCTAGTCCTGAGACAAACACCGGCAGTTTGCTTATTGCTTCAAAACCCATGTATAATAAAAAACATACAAAGGCTCCGCTAATAAATGCCACTACCGTATTATTGGTAAAGCTGCTTGTGCAAATACCAATAGAAGTAAATACAGCGCCAAGCATCAATAAGCCAAGATAACTGCCGATGGTACTGCCAATATCTAAACCGCCAACCGCACTCAACGCCTGTAATGAAACTGCATAAACAATTGTAGGCATCAATGAAAGCAGCACAATAAGAAAGGAACCTAAAAATTTTCCATATACAATTTGTGATGGTGATAAGGGCATCGTTTTTAATAATTCAAAGGTGCTGCCCTTGTATTCATCTGCAAGGCTGCGCATGGTAATGGTAGGAACGAGGAATAATAATATCCATGGTGCAAGATCAAAAAAACCATTGAGCGAAGCATAACCAAAATCGAGCAAACTGGTATCGGGAAAAACAAAGAGCAACAGTCCGTTTAATAAAAGAAAAACAATTAATGCAATGTAGCCTGTAAGGCTGCTGAAAAATTGCCGCCATTCTTTTGTGCAGATCATCCACATGGCTCAAAACTATATGAAATAAGTATTCAATGTTGCTGTAACACTCTTCTCTGTTAAAACTTATAGAAGTTTTAGGAAAATGTTTTTACAGGCATATAAATAAGAAGGCCGAAGTTTAAAAAGCTTCAGCCAAATTAATTCCTGATTTTATATGTGAACTTGAGATGCTTGGCGGGATTGAGTTATGAAAATTTATTCCGCATCATCATGCGGTTTATTGATGCTTATGATTTTGATGTAAGAGCCATTAAGAAAAGCTGCGTGCATATTGTGCCAAAGCGTGGCCGCATTATAGCGCTTTATTACGGTGCTGCTGCACTTTTATTGTTGAGCGGCATTTCATGTGGCAGCGCTGCCTTTTTGTAAATTGCATCTATGGAAAATTTCACAGAATACAAAAACTCTTTGTCACGCTCATCTCCACCAGATTCTTTTTCTGTTTATCTCAAAGCTTTATGGCATGATGCCAAAGGTGACTGGGATAAAGCACACAACATCATACAGGATGTGCCTGATAAAACTGCTTCCTGGATTCATGCTTACCTTCACCTTAAAGAAGGTGATATATGGAATGCAGATTACTGGTACAATAAAGCAGGAAGAGAAAGACCTGCATTTAGTTTGGAAGAAGAATGGGAAGAAATTGTAAAAGCATTACTCTGATGCCTTGAGTTCTATGTTCTGTATTCTGTACTTCTTTTCTTTATTGACTATTCACTATTCACTATTGACTAAAATGAGATACACATTATTGCTCCTCTTTTTGTTTTCATCTTTTTTTCTTCTTGCACAATCTTCAAACATTCATTGGCAGCATCTTTCAAGTGTAAACGGTGATCTCCCCAAACCATGGAACAGCACACAACAAACTTCAGCGCAGATAGTTGATCTTGACAAAAATGGTGTGAATGATTTTGTTTTGAGCTGTCGTGAAGTGCCTCCTGTACTAGTGTGGTACAGGCGAACAGCAAAAGGATGGAAACGCTATGTGCTCGAAAAAGAGTTCAAAACAATTGAAGCGGGTGGTGCTTATCTCGATATTGATAATGATGGTGATTTGGATTTAGTTTATGGACAAGACTGGCAGGGACCAGAAATGTGGTGGTGGGAAAACCCTTACCCCAACTATGATACAGCAGTTACATGGGAAAGACATACGATTAAAACATCAGGGAAAACCCAGCACCACGACCAGGCATTTGGTGATTTTATGCAAACAGGAAAACCACAATTGGCTTTTTGGAACCAGGGAAGCAATACATTGAATCTTGCTTTTATTCCTGATGATCCCCGAAACGCAACCGGATGGAAAACACAAACAATTTTTTCAGGTGAAGCGGGCAGTAAACAATCGTGGTATCCTGAAGGAATTGCTGCCGCTGATGTTGATGGTGATGGTTATACAGATTTGCTTGCGGGCAATTTATGGTTTAAGTATGAAGGCAATGGTGTGTTTAAACCTGTTCATGTTACACGAATTGGTGGACGTATTGCTGCAGGAAAATTTAAGCCTGGAAAAACATTACAAATTGTAACAGCACCGGGCGATGGCATTGGTCCTCTATGCTGGTATGAGTGCACAGGCAATCCCGAAGATTCTTCCGCATGGGCAGAACATAAATTATTGGACAAAGATTTAATTCATGGTCATACCCTTGCTGTTGCCGATATTGATGGCGATGGTAATCTTGATATCTATGCTGCTGAAATGGCGAAGTGGAGTGAAAAAAAAGATAGCATTGATAATCCCGGCGCAACTGCTTATATTTTTTATGGCGATGGCAAGGGAAATTTTACGACAACGGTTTTTCAAAAAGGAATAGACTTTCATGAATCAAAAATCGGTGATCTTGATGATGACGGAGATGCAGATATTCTTGATAAACCTTACACATGGAAAGCACCCAGAGTAGATGTGTTTCTGCAAAATGGAACAGGTAAATTACTTCCCTCACTTCAAACCCTCAACAAAAAATATGGATTAGAGATTTACAGTCTGCGTGATGAGTTAAAGAAGGATGTGCCTTCAACGTTAGCGAAGATGAAACAGATGGGAATAAATGAAGTGGAAGTATCAGGTTATTATGGGTTGAGTGCCGCACAATTCAAATCAACATTGCAAAAAGCAGGTTTAAAATGCACCAGCATGTTGTTTGATTATGAGCGTTATAAAAATGATTTGACAGGTATTATTAAAGAAGCAAAAAGTTTTGGTGTGCAATATGCAGGCTTCGGATGGATACCACACAATGGTGCGTTTACAAAAGAGGATGCAAATAATGCTATTACATTCATGAATGAAACAGGTAAAAAATTAAAGGCAGCAGGATTACATTTTTTTTATCATGCACACGGATATGAATTTATACCTTCTGATAAAGAAACTTTATTCAATTACATTGTACAACACACCAGCAAAGATGCAGTGAGTTTTCAGTTGGATGTTTTTTGGGCAACCCGTGGCAGCGCTGACGCTGCCTTATTGTTACAAAAATATCCGCATCGGTTTTCATCATTACACATTAAAGATTTGCAATGGGGGCTTGCTACATCTGATTATTCAGGAGGTGCGCCTGATAGCACAAGTATTGTGATTGGCAAAGGGCAGGTAAACTGGCCCGAAGTGCTGAAAGCTGCAGTGAAAGCCGGCGTGCAACATTATTATATAGAAGACGAAGCGCCTGATGCCATGCAGCAAATACCGCAATCACTTGCTTATCTTAAAAGTTTACACTAACAATAATAACTTACTATGAAATATTTTTTACTGTCGGGATTATTGCTCGCCCAATTATTTGGTGCATTCAGGAACAAACCGTTCTCAAATAAAGCTTCTTCTGCAGACAATTCTTTTGCAGATTTTGAAAATCGTTTTATGGACGTTTACTGGAAACAAAATCCGTCCGGTGCAATTTTTGCCGGCTATGGAAAATATTATGATGAATTGAAAATACCCGACAGCACTGCATTTGCAAGTGATATTGCTTTTGCAAAAAAATATCTTGACACATTACATTCCTTCGATTATAATAATCTTTCTTCTGCAGACAAGATTGATTATAATATTCTTGAAAACCAGTTGCGCAGCAGTATCTGGTATATTGATACACTTAAATTACGGGAATGGGATCCTACAAATTATAATCTTGGGGCTGAGTGTTATGAACTGCTCAATAAAAAAGATTTGGCATTAAATGAAAAATTGCAATTGCTCAGTAAACACCTGCAACACACTGATAATTATTTTTCCGCTGCTTTAAAAACCATCAGGCAACCAACAAGGGAACATACGCAACTTGCCGCACAACAAAATGAAGGCAGCCTTGAAGTGTTTGGAGCGTCACTGGCCGATTCAATTAAAGCATCAACTTTAAGCGTAGCACAAAAAGATACATTGCAACAGCACATACAACAAACTGTTGCAGCTATTAAAAATTTTGTTGCACAGTTAGAGAAAACATTGACTGATAAAAATTACGCATTCCGCAATTTTCGCATTGGAGAAACTTTGTTCAATCAAAAGTTTAAATATGATATAGTCACTGATTATAATGCAAAGGAAATTTTTGACAGGGCTGTGGCCGCAAAAAATTATTATCATGGCGAAATGTATAAGATTACCAAAATGCTCTGGCCAAAATATTTCGGTAATCAGCAACCTCCATCCGATTCGCTGGTAATGATAAAAATGATGATTGATAAAATTTCACTTAATCATGCATCGCCTGAATCTGTGTTTGATACAATCAACCAACAGGTGCATGATCTTGAAAAATTTATCATCCAAAAAAATTTATTCAATTATGATACTACTTCGCCTCTTATAGTGCGCAAAATGCCTGCATACATGAGCGGGGCAACACTTGCAAGTGCAAGCGGGGTTGGCGGGCCTTATGATAAACAAACTCTTGCGTATTACAATGTGGCAGATCTTTCGGCAATGCCGCGTGAAAAAGCAGAGAGCCAGTTACGCGAACACAATCATTATACTTTGCAAATCCTTTCCATTCACGAAGCGATGCCGGGTCATTGCTTGCAGGGTGTTTACAGCAACAAGGCATCGAGCATTATAAAAGCTGTTTTTGGAAACGGTGCTATGGTTGAAGGCTGGGCTGTGTATTGTGAAAAGATGATGCTCAACAATGGCTGGGCAAATAATGCTCCTGAAATGTGGCTCATGTTTTACAAGTGGAGCTTGCGTGAATGCTGCAATGTAATTGTTGATTATGGTATTCACTGCCTCAATTATTCAAAAGATGATATTGTAAAACTGTTGAAGAATGAAGCCTTTCAGGAAGATGCACAGATAGAAGAAAAATATCATCGTGCTACCATTTCGCAGGTGCAGTTGTGTTCTTACTTTACGGGCTCAACCGAAATTAATGCATTGTGTGACGAAGTAAAAAAGAAGCAGGGCAACAATTTCAGCCTGAAAGATTTTCATGAAAAATTTTTAAGTTATGGAAGCGCACCGGTGAAATATATAAGAGAGTTAATGCTGCAGTAAATTTTTTTTGAGAATTATTATGAACCCTGCTGCAGTAACACGAATGAATCTTTCGTTGCGTCGCACTCTTCAACGCTTTGTTATCTTATCATCAAATTAAAGTTCCATTTTAAATTACATTTCCAGCCATTTTCTTTGCACAATGAATGTTGAATACACACTTAATAATATCAAAACAATTGCAGCACAAATATGGCAACATTATAAACAATATACTATATGGGCATTTCATGGAGAAATGAGTTCAGGCAAAACAACATTCATTCATGCTTTGTGCGAAGTGCTGCAGGTGAAAGATGTGATAAGCAGTCCAACCTTTCCTATCATTAATGAATATAACAGTCCTGTTACAGGCATTATTTATCACATGGATTGGTATCGTTTGAAAGATGAAGAGGAGGCCATACAGGCAGGCATTGAAGATTGTTTATTAAGCAGTAATCTTTGTTTAATAGAGTGGCCTGATAAAGCGCCGGGATTACTGCCGGATGATGCATTAAATATTTACATTGAAACCATCAATACAAATACAAGGCGATTGTTTACTGATGCCACATTTCCCAAAGATGAAAGGATTGCGACGCAAGGGACGATGCCATAAAATACCATAACTGGTATCATATAAATGTCTCATGGATTTATAATTTGCATAATTAAATACGCAACAAATTGAGTAATTTTAAAAACTATAAAAAACCTCCAACAACTCACATCTAATGGCTAAGACAAAACCTATCGTAAGCTCATCTTTCAGTTACGAAACACTTGAAGAAACACTTGACATAAAATCGAAACGTGCAAGATTGCATATCGGCATTCCAAAAGAAACAGCTTTCCAGGAAAACCGGGTTTCGTTGATACCTGACGCAGTGGGCGTGCTTGTTGATAATGGTCATGAGGTTTATGTTGAAACAAAAGCAGGAGAAGGAAGCAAATATTCTGATAACAATTTTAGTGAAGCGGGTGCAAAAATTGTTTACGATAAGGCTGAAGTATATAAAGCGCCCATATTAATAAAAAGTGCTCCTGTGGTTGAAAATGACATGCCGCATCTTCAAATGAATCAAACTATTATTTCTCCTATCCACCTTTCTATTCTTAAAAAAAATATTATTGAGCAGATGATGGGGAAACGTATAACCGCATTAGGTTTTGAAAATCTGAAAGATGATAGTGGCACCTACCCTATTGTGCGCAGCATGAGTGAAATTGCAGGCAGTGCTGTAATGCTTATTGCCGGCCAATATTTGGGAAGTCCAAACAATGGCAAGGGTGTATTATTGGGAGGCATAAGCGGCATACCACCAACAAAAGTTATTATAATTGGCGCAGGTGTGGTAGGCGAATTTGCTACAAGAACAGCACTTGCTTTGGGAGCTTCCGTAAAAGTATTTGATAATAATGTATACCGCCTGAAGCGTTTGCAAAATAATCTTGGTGTTCGTGTATGGACAAGTGTGATAGAACCTAAAATTCTTGCCAAACAATTAAAAACCTGTGAAGTTGCAGTTGGCGCTTTAAGTAATGAGAATGGGCGCAGCCCCATTGTTGTAACAGAAGAAATGGTAGCGGCTATGCGCCCCGGAAGTATTATTATTGACGTAAGTATTGACCGTGGTGGCTGTTTTGAAACGAGTGAAATTACAACGCATGAGCGGCCTACATTTTTAAAACATGATGTGATACATTATTGTGTACCCAATATTCCCAGTGGTTTTGCAAGAACTGCAAGTCATGCCATAAGCAATGTATTAATGCCACTGTTGCTGAATACCAGCAATGAAGGGGGTTTTGATGAAATGGTATGGAACGACTTTAATTTAAGACATGGCGTGTATTTATTCAAAGGGCATCTTACCAATTTTTATATCAGTCAAAGATTTGATTTAAAGTATACTGATCTCAATCTGCTCATTGCAAGCAGAAGGTAATTTGCAACAACTATATCACAATGCATACTGCCATTTATTTTAAGCCATGCCCCAGCTTAAAAAATTTATTTTTTTCGGAAACGGTTTTTACCAATTCAGCAAATTATTTTACCCGTTTAGCAAAATAAAATATAACAATCATAAAATGGTTTTGTACTTTGCTTTGTAAATAAAAAAAAGCGATTACTTAAAATTTACACTGCTTATATTTTTTTAGGAAACCAATTAATTGCGGCAATCAATTTTAAATAATCCTGATAACTATGATTCTTAAGGAAGAAGCTGTATAAATTTTATTTCCAAAAAATTTATAAAAGCCGGTAAAACTGCCGGCGGAAGTTTCAGGAATAAATTCTAAAGCTAAATTTTGAGCCAAAACAATACAGTTTCTCTTTCTTATATTTGTTAACCTCAAAAAATCTATGGTATGAAAAAGATTTTATTACTCACTCTCTTAACCGGAAGTTTTACTATTGCCTTCGCACACAAGATTAAAATTAAAGTTTCTAACTTTCAATTTAATCCTAAAACTGTTAATGCTGTGGTAGGCGACACTATCATTTGGATATGGGTGAATGGAAGTCACACTACCACATCTACCAGCGTCCCCACCGGCGCTGTCACATGGAATAAGCCTATAGACGCATCACATCTAAGGTTCAAATACATTTTGAAAAAAGCCGGCACGTATAGATACCACTGTACAATTCATCCTACATTGATGATAGGTACAATTAAAGTTACAACCGCACTTGCTACAGGTTTAAACAGTTTTGCTGTAGAAACTGATAATGATGCGAAGGCATTGCTTAACTGGAAAACAGAATCTTCAAAAGATGTAGCCTATTTTTCTGTGCAAAGAAGTACGGATGGCGAAACCTTTACGGAAGTTGCAAGAGTGCATCCCGATGCGTTAAACCAATATAGATTTACAGATAACAATAGCGTACCCGATAAATACATTTATTATCAGCTTGAAATGGTGGATATAAAAGGCAATCGCCAGTTATCACCCATTCAAATGTTTACACAAAATGCAAAAACAGCAAAACTTATTACAAGTCTTAGCCCGAATCCAATTAACAGGCCGGGTCATTTAATGCTGCAATTCAATGCTGACAAGGAAGGAACAATGCTTGTACAATTATACAATCAAAGTGGCAGCTTTATAAAACAGGTGGAAATGAGTGCATCAAAAGGATTGAATAACGGGCATCTCCATTTAGGAGATATGACACCAGGAACTTATTATATTGTTTGCACTCTAGGTGCTATAAAGGAAAAACATACAATTATTATGAAATAGGTTTTGTATAGGGATAAAGAAATGCCGCAGGTTTTTACCCGCGGCTTCTTTATGAATACGAGAAAATATTTTTTGCGTAACTTTTTCAGAAATATTTTTTACCCGTTCAGCAACTTTTTTTACATTGGCACTGCATCAAATATTCTTGCATAAAAAGCAGCGCCAATCACCATTTTATTTTTTCAATTTCCCCGGCTTTATTGACTAATGAACCTTCAGTAAAGAGGTCCGCCTGTGCGAAACGAAAGCTCTATAGTAATACTGGGATATTTAGGTTGTGTTTCCCATACCATTTTATCGTAAATCTTTCAGGTTTCAAGCCTTTTGATTCAGGTAACCGGAAACAGACTTTGCTCTTTTTTCTGAAAGTGACACATTAAATTCATCTGTGACGGTATCATCTGTATGACCTTCTACAAGAATATTTGTTTCAGGATATTTTGTGAAGACATCAGCAAGTTTATTCAGTTCTGTTTTTGCAGAATCACTCTTCACCTACTCTGTTTACCTCAGCGTCGGGAATAGTCGCTTTTATTTCTTTAGCCTGTTTATCCATATGGCGGCCAATAGCATAACCTGCGGCACCACCTATTGCCGCGCCGATAATTGCACCCGCTGCTGTATGCTTAAAGAGAAGTTCTCCCGCTATTCCGCCGGCTGCAGCACCAATCGCTGTTCCTTTTTGAGTATGGTTGAGACTTTTGCAACCCCGGAAAAGCTTTGGAAGTACTTCAAAAAAAGATTATAAAGAATAAATATTACGAAACATTCTCGGAGTTTGAAATCAGTGTGGAGCAGTTCTTTATGAACTTTGATCAGTATCTGTGTGACCTGAAAACTTTGCTTTCATTTAAATTCGGAATTATTAAAGCAAGTTAGTATATAAATTCTTTTCAGCGGTAAATCAGTTTTAATGATTTTATTCTATTGATTTTCATGTTACCAGCTTTTCTTCATGATTAAGCTTTCGTTATGTCACCCGATAGCTATCGGTCACTTGTACATTCTGAACAATGCTCAACTGAATTTACGATTTACAATTTTTTTCTTACTATGAAATCAAAATACTTCTGATAAAACATTATTTACTATTGATAATTCACAATTCACGAAATCATTTCTGCTCCAAAATATTTCTGCAACACAAAAGGAAGTTTTATACTGTCTTCGGTTTGATTGTTCTCTAATAAACTCGCTATTATGCGGGGCAATGCAAGTGAACTTCCATTTAAACTATGCAGCAGTTGTGTTTTGCCATTTGTGTCTTTATAGCGGCACTTCATCCTGTTGGTTTGAAAGCTTTCAAAATTAGTTACACTGCTTACTTCAAGCCAGCGTTTTTGTGCAGCACTGTACACTTCAAAATCATAAGTAAGTGCGCTTGCAAAGCCCATATCGCCGCCACAAAGCTTTACAATACGATAAGGAAGTTTTAATGATTGTAACAACTCTTCAACATGATTTACCATTTCCTCCAATACATCATAACTTTTTTCCGGCTGCACAATTTGTATGATTTCAACTTTCTCAAACTGGTGCACACGATTCAAGCCACGAACATCTTTTCCAAAACTTCCTGCTTCTCTTCTGAAGCAAGGTGAATAAGCTGTCATCTTAATTGGCAGATCAGCTTCTTTTAAAATTTCATCGCGGTAAATATTAGTAACCGGCACTTCTGAAGTTGGTATAAGATAAAAGTTATCTTCTGTTATATGATACATCTGGCCTTCTTTATCGGGTAATTGACCTGTGCCGTAAGCAGAAGTTTCATTTACCATAAATGGCGGAAGATATTCTGTATAGCCAGCAGCCGTATTGTAGTCAAGAAAATATTGTATCAATGCACGTTGAAGTTTTGCTCCTTTATTTTTATACAATGGAAAACCACTGCCGGTAATTTTTGCACCGGTTTCAAAATCAACAAGGTTGTATTTTTTTATAAGATCCCAATGCGGAACTGCATTAGCAGGCAATGTTGGTTCTTCGCCACCTGTTCTTACAACAACATTTTCTTCAGGTGTTTTGCCGGGCGGCACTTTTTCATTTGGCAGGTTAGGTAATTGTATAAGCCGGTCATGCAATGCTTTTTCAATTGTATTCGTTTTCTCATTTAAACTTGTAACCTGCAACTTGTGACCCGCAACTTCATTCTTTAATTTTTCTGCTTCATCTTTTTTACCCATTCTCATCAGGTTGCCTATTTCCTTTGATGCACTGTTTATTTTTGCTTGTGTTGAATCATAATCTGCCTGCAATTTTTTTCGTTCATCATCGAGTGCAATAATTTCATCAACCAGTTCAAGCCGCTTAAAATCCTTTATAATTAGTCTCTCTTTTACCCAATCTGTTTTTTGTCTTAATACATTTACCTGTAACATGAAAAAATTTTTGCAAAGATAAGGAGCGACTGAATGAGTTCTTTCTATGAAATGTTTGCTAAAGTGAGTACTGAAGATGAAGAGTCCGCCTAAGGCGAAACAAAAGTCTTATAGTAGCATTACTTTCTGGTGCACAAAAATAAAGCCTGCAAAAAAATAATGCAGGCTTTATTCATCATACCCTCAAAGAGTTTAAAAAATTCATTATCTCCATCCGGGATTTGTTACATCTCTCGGATCAAAAAAATTTTCCTGTGCTATAATTTTTCCTTCATCATTGATAATAAATCTGTCTATGATGCGTAGTGTACATGCAGGATTGAGAATATTGCAGTGAAACTCTGCAGTAACTGCTGTGCCATCTTCATTTACAAATGTATCTATAAATGTTACATCTCCTAATAAAGATGGAAGCGGAGCCCACCATTGCTGTCTTAAATTCTCTTTTCCTTTTAATGGATTATTTGAACCGCCTGGGCATAAAGGTGTACGCAATGTTACATTCTCATCATAAGGTATGGCATCAAAGTTCTTTTCTCCAAGACCTTTGAGCACATAGTTTCGTGCAATTTCATGCAGCAAATCAGCTTTGCTTATTGTAGTTGTCATAAGTGTGAGTTTTGATTATAAGATAGAGTGCGCGAAGGACTTTTGGGATAGTCAGGATGTTGCTTGATCTTACGAATCTGGCGGAGATGCCTATCCGTATGTCCAAATGTGGTAATATACACCTGGTGAATATTGCCTCTGCCCGGCTTAAGGTAATAAGAGCGAAGATCTTCTGTTGAGGCTTTAAGATATTCAATGGATTCATTCCTCATCTTAACAAACCATGCTACGTTATTTTTTCCATCATTTAAACCCATTGGCAGTGTAAAAGTAAAGGGCTTTGTATACTCAGCGGAAATGTGCGGCTTTTCCTCTGTAATAAAACCAAGAACAACACTGTCAGATTTTGCTGTTTTATTAAGTTCCGGCTGAGGCCCGGCATACAAATCCATACTTACTTCGCGCTGAAGAAGTAATTCCCAGATAGCAATGTGCTCCACTACTTGTTTAATTGACCAACGTTCAGGAGACTCTTTAAAATTCCATTGTTCTTCTGTAAGATTTTCGGTTTCTTTCAAAATATTATCTCTTGAACGGGTAAGATTATCGAGTAAATATTTTCTGTCATTTTCAGTCCACATTTGCGTTTCCTGTGCAGATACGGAGACAACAATTACATTTATCAACAACGAGAGCAATATCTTTTTCATAATTTTCTTTTAAAGAATTAAGTACCGGTATTATGCTCCCAACTGCCTTTTGAAATCTTCATGATTCCATTGAATATTGATGTAATCAATTTTATTATTGCCATTCAGATGGAAAATAAAAATATGATCACTGTCAAAATGTTTCCCTTTGCTTTTTATATCAGCAAAATCTTTCGCTTGTGTACCACGAATCATTACCTGGCAGCGCACCGTATTTTCATCTTCTGCAACAGCGGCATCCAAAGTGTTATCAATGTCGGGAAAACATTCGATTAATCCACCCCAAATGGCTCTTCCTAACTCACCGATTTTTCCTTTTCCGGCGTTACCTAATGGAATGAATTCCACTGTCCCGTTCAAATCGCAGAAAGACAACATCTTCTCAAGATTTTTTTGCTGGTAGGCAAACATAAATTCTACACAAGTGTTTTTTAAACTCAGCTTTTGCTGTTGTTGTACTAAAGTTTCCATAATGAATTTTTTAAATGAACAAGAAGTTTATACGCTTTATAAGCTAAAACAAAAATATACCCGCGATATACTATTTACCTTGTAAGAATGCGACAATTTGATTGTAAAAATGCGACAATTAATTACTGTATATTTTGGGTTTTTGGTTTTTCAACAATATTGGCAAGCTCAGCATTTTCTTCAATATACTGTTGTGGAGTGCGGCCGGTAAATTCAATGAAGTCTTTAATAAAATGTGACTGATCATAAAATTCACATTGTGAGAATATATAAGCCCAGTCTACTTTTTTCTTGCCGGCAATAATATTCATGAGATATGCCATGCGTCGAATGCGTGCATAATATTTGGGACTTAGCCCTACCTTTTTAAAAAATTTTCTTTCAAAATTTCTCCTCGACATAAAGACTTCTTTCATTATGTCTGCAACATTTATCATCCCGTTTTTTTCTACAATAAGATTAGCAGCATAATCTATATGATCTGGCTGAGGCTTATTTTCATTGTAATGAAGTAATAAAAATTCTTCAAGTAGTTTTACTTTTTCATTTGGCTCAGCAGTTTTTTCTATTTTTTCAATCCATGAACCGAAAAATGAACTTTTAAAAACATTATTTAAGGGAATTCTTTCCTCAGTATATTCATAAGTAGGCAAGCCAAATAATGTAGCTAATGCAGCCGGTTTGAACACAATACCTGTAATGGAGATATTACCATTCAAAAAAAGTTTATAACTATAGATGGATTGCCCGGCTATAAATTGTTTTGGTACAGCTAATTTCTCATACTTTTTATTTTGAAGAAAATAATCATCGCCACAATTAAAAACGATAGAGCAAAAACCAGTGGGCGGAGATTCAACAATTAAATTTCTGACTGGTTCATTTATAGACTGCCATGTAAAATAGCATTCCACAAAGGGTTGCAATAATTCACAAGGTTTAAATTTATTGTATATCATTTTGATAAATCGTTTTACAATTTAAAAAATACTCCCTGCATTTCAATTTTTTATCAATAAAAAGTTCCCGGGTACAACCCTAACTTTGCGCTCTATGTTTATTCATGATGATTTACAGCAACGCTGGTGGAATCTTGAAGCTAAACTGGTAGAGCGCTTTGGTAAAAAACCAGATCTGGAAGCGGTTTTATTTTTGATTGGTATGCAGGAGACAGGGTTTATAAAAGAAAAAATTACAAAAGAACAAAAGCAGGATCTGATGCATGTGGCTGTCTGTACAGTGCTTTCACAAAGCGGTTACTATGAACTGGAATACCATGATAAAGAAGGCTGGCCTCATTTTAAACAATTAAAAGAAATGCCCTCCTTAAATTTAATTGAACAGGAAAATTTTTTAAAAGACCATATTTTACTTTACTTCGATAAACAAGGACTTTAAAAAAAGAAACCAGCACATGAAAAAATTCATTTTTGTTTTTGCAGTATTATTATTTGCTCATTTATCATTTTCACAAAACAAAACAACAACGGCAAAACCAAAAACTACAACTACGCAAAAAACAGTTATTCCGGCAAAAGGAAGATTAGTAGAAGTAACAACAGATTTTGGCACAATGGTGATACGGTTGTATGACTCAACACCAATGCATCGTGATAATTTTATAAAGCTTGTGAACGAAGGTTTTTATGATAGCCTTTTGTTTCACAGAGTAATTCAAAACTTTATGATACAGGGCGGTGACCCAAACAGTAAATATGCAGATACTTCAGCTATGCTTGGTAACGGTGAAGCACCGGGCGAACGCATACCTGCAGAATTCAAAAATAATCTCATTCATAAAAAAGGAGCATTGGCTGCGGCACGTGATAATAATCCCGAAAAGGCAAGCAGTAATTGCCAATTCTATATTGTACAGGGCCAAAAGTATAATGATACAACACTGAACGAGATGGAATGCGGCGTGCGTCAAAATAATCCCGGCTTTACTTATACAACTGCACAGCGCAATATTTATAAAACAATTGGCGGCGTTCCTTTTTTGGATCAGAATTATACTGTGTTTGGAGAAGTGATAAAAGGATTGGATGTGATTGATAAGATAACGGCCATTCCATGTGATGCAAACGACAGGCCATTGCAGAATGTACGCATGAAAATTAAAATGTTGAATTGATTAAATGAATGGGAGTTGAGAGAAGCTTTCGTAAGACGTGAAACGATAAACGTGAGACAAAGAAAAAAAATATCAATTAGCAAATCTCAAAATCAAAATATCAAACATCAGACATCCCAACTTAAACGTATTGGTTTTATTAAAATTTTTAATCAATATTTGTACACAAATTTGCACTTATGAATTTTCCCTCCGATGTAAAATATACCAAAGACCATGAATGGATAAAACTGACAGATGAACAAACTGCTGTAATTGGTATAACAGATTTTGCACAAAAGGAATTGGGTGATATTGTATATGTTGATATTACTGCGATAGGCAAGGAAATGAATGCTGAAGAAGTATTCGGAACAGTAGAAGCAGTGAAAACAGTAAGCGATCTCTTTCTTCCTGTTGCAGGCACGATTCTCGTGCTTAATCCTTTACTTGAAAAGCAACCGGAACTGGTAAATAATGATCCATATGGAGAAGGATGGATGATAAAATTAGCTGTGAAAAATCCCGCCGATCTTGATAAACTGATGGATGCGGCTGCTTATGAACAATTGGTTAGTTAATAAATTTTGCGATTCGTGAGTGCATGATATTATTAATTACTGATTATTAATTATTCACTTATTCACAATTGCTGATTGTCTGTTGCCGATTTGCTTGTTGCCGAACAAAAACAAAACTACAAGTGAGTGACACAAGGAACGATGCCATAAGTACTACAGCTTGTCTCACAAAATAAACCCACAAAAAATCTAACAGGCTTTATAAAAAATGCCGGAAACACAAAAATATACTGAAACTGACTTAATACTGTTGTTAAGACAACGTGAGCAATCTGCTTTCAGTTATCTATACGATAATTATTCCGGTGCACTTTACGGTATAATTTTATCCATTGTTCCCGACAAAGAACTTGCTAATGATGTGCTGCAGGAAGTGTTTGTGAAAATATGGAGACAGGTGGATTCTTATGATGCATCAAAGGGGCGCCTCTTTACATGGATGATGAATATTGCCCGCAATGCATCTATTGATATGCTGCGCAGCAAGGGCTACCAAAAGACTCAACAAAACCGTGAGCTTACAGAAGCCGTATATGAAAAAGGCGGCAACATAGTGACCAATATTAATCAAATAGGACTCCGCAAACTGGTTCATTCCTTAAAGGAAGAGTATAAAGTGCTGATAGAACTTTCTTACTTCCAGGGATTTACACGGGATGAAATTTCCAAAACACTAAACATGCCTTTAGGGACTGTAAAAACCAGGTTGAGGAGTGCATTATTGCAATTACGTGAATTGATGAAAAATTAAAGTGGACACAAAAGCATACATAGAAAGTGGAATAATCGAAAGCTATGTGCTTGGCCTGGCCAGCGCTGAAGAAGCGACTGAACTGGAGATGCTTTGCAAACAACATGCAGAGATAAAAAATGCTGTTGAAGAATTTGAAACGCTTATGGAAAAGCAGGCTTTCAAAGATGCTGTTGAACCACCGGCCAAGGTGAAAGACAAGCTTATGTTTGCTCTTACCACTGAATTTGCAAAAGCGCAAACTCCTGTAGTGCCTTTGCCCATTGACACTAAAGTAAAAAGCTTTTCGCTGATAAGATATTTCGCTGCTGCTTCTGTTATTTTATTAATTGCAAGTACTGTATTAAATGTTTATCTCTACAATAATTATTTGTCGGTAAACAATAAATACCAGGCCCTTCTTACTGAACGCAGTTCTTTGCAGGCCAATAATGATGTTTTCCGCACAAGAATAAATAATCTCGAACAAAGCATGCGCGTGATTGAGAATCCTGATGTAAAAACAATTACGCTAAAAGGTGTGACTGGAAAGGAAAATAATCTTGCAGCAGTATATTGGGATACCAAAACAAAAGAAGTTTACCTGCTGCCTACGAAAATGGATTCAACGCCTTCTGATAAGCAATATCAGCTCTGGGCAATTGTAGATGGCAAACCTGTTGATGCGGGTGTATTTGCCGATTGCGATGGCTTATGTAAAATGAAGAAGATTCCTAATGCACAAGCGTTTGCCATAACCCTTGAAAAAAAAGGTGGAAGCCCGGCTCCTACACTTTCTGCCATGTATGTATTGGGTAAAGTATAAGCGCTGCAATTGCATGGATTAATAATCATCTGTAACAATTTCAATCTTTTTGATAAACAAGTTGCTCTGTTTTATGGATGAAAATTTGCGAAGACTGGCTTTAAACCAAAAAATCCTCATCAATAATTCACAACCTGCTCTTCAATTGTTTCGGGAATCTCTCTCCATTCGTATTGCTGATTGCGCAATTGCGGTTCAAAACCTGCTTCGCATATTGCATTCTGAATTGATTTGTAAGTAAACCTGTGTGGCGCTCCCGCAGCGCTTACAACATTTTCTTCTAGCATGATGCTGCCGAAATCATTAGCGCCTGCATGCAAACAAATCTGTGCTGTTTGTTTACCTACCGTTAACCAACTGGCTTGTATATTTTTTATGTTGGGCAACATGATACGGCACAAAGCGATCATGCGAATATATTCCTCAGGCGTGGTAAGATTATGCACGCCGCGTATACGTGCAAGCAATGTATCTACATCCTGGAATGTCCATGGAATAAAAGCGAGAAATCCTTTTACATGTTCCGGTTTCTTTGACTGCACTTCACGTATACGTGCAAGATGAATGAATCTTTCTTCAATTGTTTCTACATGACCAAACATCATCGTAGCGCTTGTAGTGATATTTAATTTGTGTGCTTCATGCATTATAGCAAGCCATTCATCAGCGCCACATTTGCCTTTACTGATTAATCTTCTTACACGATTAATAAGTATTTCTGCGCCTGCACCAGGCAATGAATCAAGACCTGCTTCTTTCAAAGAAATCAACACATCGCGATGACTCATCTTTTCAAGTTTACAAATATGTGCTACTTCCGGTGGACCTAATGCATGCAACTTTAGTGTTGGAAATTCCTGTTTTAACTGACGAAATGTTTTGGTATAAAAATCAAGCCCCAATTCAGGATGATGACCTCCCTGCAGTAATAATTGATCGCCTCCGTAACGAAACGTTTCTTCAATCTTTCTGCGGTAAGTATTCATATCTGTGATATAAGCCTCGGGATGACCAGGTATGCGATAGAAATTACAAAACTTACAATTAGCAATGCACACGTTTGTTGTATTTACATTGCGATCAATTTGCCATGTAACTTTTCCATGAGGCACTTGTTTCTTTCGAAGCTCATCTGCCACAAACATAAGCTCTGTCAGTGGTGCATGATGAAACAGGTGAACACCTTCTTCAACACTTAAGAAATTAAAGTTTATTGCTTTTTGATACAGTTCAGAAAGATTCATGCTGTGCATTTTATATCAATAACAAAATTAAGCTAAGGTAGCCGCAAAAAGCATTTCCCGTTTAAAAGTATAATCTGTCAAATATCTGTATTAAAGGTTTGGCACTTATTTATCAGCTACGTATCTTCATTCGTCTGACGATTGTAAAACCAAAAGTTCAAGAGTGCGACGCAACAAAAGTTCAATCATTGTTTCGATAGCCGGGTACATAATTATTTTCTTCTTTATAACTCCACATGCCATAGCACAGGAAGAATTTGTACCTCCGCCGGCGAAATATATTACCACGATTCCTTTCACAATGTTAACCGGCGGTATTGTAATTGTGCGTGCCGCTTTCGACAATTTTAAAGATTCACTGAACTTTGTGCTTGATACCGGAAGTGGCGGTATTTCTCTTGATTCTACAACCTGTGCCCAACTTGGTTTGACAAAAAAAATGACCGATAAAACTGTTCGTGGCATTGCAGGTATGAAAACTGTTGAATTTACTTATAACCACTCAATACATTTGCCGGGCTTAACTGTTGATAACCTTGACTTTCATATAAACGATTATGATATTCTTACCAGCGCTTACGGCATCCGGATAGATGGAATTATAGGTTATAGTTTTTTGCGCAGGTATATTGTTTCTATTGACTATGATAATACAAAATTTGATGTGTTCTCACCCGGAACTTTTAAATATCCGCGCGGTGGCTATTTGCTAAGACCACAGTTTACTACCTTGCCCATGCAACAAGCCATTATAAGAGACAACACAAGTACAATAAGTAAATTTTATTTTGATACCGGCGCCGGTTTGTGTATGTTATTAAATGAAGATTTTGTAAAGGATAGTGCATTGCTGCGATCAAAAAGGAAAAAATATCCTACTGAGGCTGAAGGATTGGGAGGCAAGAAAGCTATGACACTGACAATAGTAAAAGAAGTTCGCTTGGGGCCATATCGTTTTCGCAATGTGCCTGTTTATATTTTTGATGATGAGTTTAATATTACTTCTTATCCAATACTGGGTGGACTAATTGGCAATGATATCCTCAGAAGATTTAATGTTATTCTTAATTACCCCGAACAACAAATCTATATTAAACCCAATAAACATTATCTGGATTCTTTTGACTATTCCTACACAGGTCTTGGAATGTATATTGTAGACGGCGCCATAACCGTAACAGAAATCATGAAAAAATCTCCAGCTGAACTGGCGGGTTTTAAAGAGGGAGATATTGTTGTGGGCGTTGAAAATAATTTATCAGGCAATATTCAAACATACAAAACGCTGCTTCAAAATGCAGGAGCAAGAATTAAAGTGCTTATAAGCCGGAAGGGAGAACTTAAGATTTTAACGATTAAAGTAAAAAGTATATTTTGAATTAAGTGCTCATAGTATAATTGTTTGCTTTATACCCATTTTTTTATAGACCCGGCTTTTGTAATCTTTTTATCATACTAATGAACTGAAATAATTCAAAATGATTTTTATGATACCAGCTTTTGCTTTTATAGCATCTTCGTTGCGTCGCAAATGCGGAGCATTCTTTGAGACAAATAAAAACTAATTATCCCCGAAAAAATCCTTTCATCTGCCTTGCAAATGGCATCATTTTGAATCACTTTGCAATTCTTTCACCGCTGCAGATTTATCAATTTAAAAACCTTTGTTTATTTAACTTGCATCCCTCATTTTTAAATTTATGATTCAATATAACAGGTTTGTATTAGATAATGGATTGCGTGTGCTTGTGCATGAAGATACTTCAACGCCAATGACAGTGGTTAATGTAATGTATGATGTGGGCGCAAGAGATGAAAATCCTGATAAAACAGGATTTGCACATTTGTTTGAGCATCTTATGTTTGGAGGCAGCATTCACATTTCTGATTATGATGAGCCGTTGCAAAGAGCCGGTGGTGAAAACAATGCTTATACTACAAATGATCTTACAAATTATTATTGCCAGTTGCCCGCACAAAATATTGAAACTGCATTTTGGCTTGAAAGTGACAGGATGTTAAGTCTTGCTTTCAGCAAAAAAAGTTTAGATGTACAACGCAAAGTGGTGTGCGAGGAATTTAAAGAGCATTATATTAATCAACCATACGGAGATGTGTGGCATAAAATGCGGGAACTTGCTTACACTGTTCATCCTTATCGGTGGATGACCATTGGAAAAGAATTAAGCCACATTGAAAATGCACAGTTGGATGATGTAAAACAATTCTTCTTTAAACATTATCGCCCCGTTAATGCAATTCTTGTTGTGGCAGGCAATATAAAAACAGAAGATATAAAACATCTTTCAGCCAAATGGTTTGGCAGCATTCCAATGGGAAAAAAATATAACAGGCAATTGCCGCAGGAACCTGCACAAACAGCTCCGCGGCACTTAGAAGTGACTGCAGACGTGCCTTTCGATGCGTTTTATAAAACATGGCATATGCCATCAAGATTAGAGAAGGGATATTATGTCGCTGAATTAATTACAGAAATACTTGGCGGTGGTGGTTCATCACGGTTATATCAAACACTTGTAAAGGAAAAAAAATTATTCAGCAATATTGAATGTTACCAGTTTGGAAGCGTTGAGGCGGGCTTGCTTAGCATTGAAGGCAAACTGATAAAAGGCGTAAAACCCGAAGACGCTGAAAAAGCTGTTGAGGAAGAATTAAGTAAATTAAAACAGGAAGCTATCGTTGAAGCTGAACTTCAAAAAGTAAAGAACAAAACAGAGAGCGCTATTACTTTTGAAGATATGAGTGTGATGAACAGAGCAAACAGTCTTGCTTTTTATGAACTATTAGGTAATGCAGATCTTATGAACCAGGAGATGAGCAAGTACCAGGAAATAACAACCGATGATGTTATACTATACAGCAACCAGATATTTGATATAAACAATAGCAACACATTGTATTATTTCAGTAAGAGTTAAAATGGTTTCATAAAGCCCACCTCCTAAAACTCACTCTTGAAGAAATAAAAAGGGAAATAAAATAATCTAATTTTTATTTCGCTATCATTTTATATAATCTTAAATAACCGACTTCCATTTTCGCAGAGAAAAATACTATTGTCAATTCCTGGAAGCCAGGTACAAAAAATTCTTCTAGAACATTTGGCTTTTTTATAATTTCATCTTCCACATTATTCACTTTAAAAACGAATGCTATGTCAATCACCACACGCAGAACATTTATCTCACAAATGGCAGGCACCGCTGCTCTTGGTTTTACCGCTTCTTCTCTTGCTTTTGAAAATACAACATCTTCCTCTGCAGCTTCTTTTTTTGAAATATCACTTGCCGAATGGAGCTTTAATAAATTATTGTTTGCAAACAAAATGACCAATCTCGATTTTCCTGTCGTAGCAAAACAGCAATATGGAATAAGTGTAGTCGAATACGTGAACCAGTTTTTCATGGACAAAGCAAAGGATATAAATTACCTGAATGAATTATTAAAACGATGCAATGACAATGGTGTAAAAAATCATTTAATCATGTGTGATGAAGAAGGTCCGCTGGCTGACCTTGATAATACAAAGAGATTAAAAGCAGTAGAGAATCATTACAAGTGGGTTGATGCTGCAAAACATCTTGGCTGCGTTACCATTCGTGTAAATGCTTTTGGTGATGGCAGCGCAGATGATGTACAAAAAGCTGCTATTGATGGCATTGGCCGGCTTGCGGAGTATGCAGCAAAAGCTGGTATTAATGTTATCATTGAAAACCATGGTGGCTATACTTCTGACGGGCAATGGATGGTTGGTTTAATGAAAGGAATTAATAAACCAAATGTGGGCACATTACCAGATTTTGGTAACTTCTGTGTAAAGCGTGAAGGCGGCCATGTGTGGGAAGGAAAATGCATACAGGAATATGACCGCTACAAAGGTGTTGCTGAAATGATGCCTTATGCAAAAGGTGCGAGTGCGAAGACTCATGAGTTTGATGAGAATGGAAATTGTGTTGAAACAGATTATTATAAAATGCTGAAGATAATTAAGGACTCAGGCTTTCATGGTTATATTGGAATAGAATATGAAGGCCCGAAACTAAGTGAAGAAGAAGGTGTACGCAAAACAAAAGCATTGCTTGAAAAAGTTGCGGCGAGTTTAGGTTAATTTAACGATTACCTATTGTCTATTGCTCATTGCCAGTTGCTGGTTAATAGTTATTGGTTACTGGTTAAATGCAGGTATGTTTTTTGTTCAGTAGATTAATAGTTTTTAACGTCAGAAATTACAACATGACTTCACCCGCCAAATATTTTAATTTAATACTTCCCTTTTTTAATCCCGATCGCACCAAACAAATTTTAAGTGTCAATCCCATTATACCAAAAAGAGAAGAGGCAACAGAAGTAGTTATATGCGCATACGACTACAATGCTGAACAGTTAAAAGAATATGGACTAAATAATGTAACAGAAAGTTTTCCTTTTAAAGAAAATAACAGGAACACATGGATAAATATTGACGGCATTCGTAAGGCAGATGTGGAAACAATTTGTAATTATTACGGCGTACACTACCTGTTGATAGAAGATATTCTTAGTCTTGGTCAGCGCCCAAAGATGGACGAAGTGGAAGGCGTTATTTATTGCCTTTTAAATATGCTTTACTTTAATGATCAGGAAGAAGCGGTGGAGTCAGAACAGGTAAGCATTATTTTAGGAAACAAATTTGTCTTAAGCTTTCAGGAGAATAATCAAAAAGATGTGTTCAATCCCATTCGTGAAAAATTACGCATGGGCAATACAAAACTCAGGCAGCGCAATGCAGATTATCTCTGTTATTCCATGATAGATATTATTGTTGACAACTATTACACCGTTCTTGAAAAACTCGGCGAAAAAATAGAACTGCTCGAAGAAGACATTATCAGGTATGGTAACACACATACACTTGCAAGTATTAACAGGGCAAGAAAAGAGCTGATTGTGCTTAAAAGAAATATTGGTCCGGTGAGAGATATGGTAAATGGTTTTTTGCGCAGTGAAAGCGAATTGCTTGAAGAACGTACCGTTAAGTATTTTAAAGATGTGTATGACCATATTGTACAAGCTAATGATCTTGTGGAAAATTACCGCGACATGATAATGAGTTTGCAAGATTTGTACATGAGCCGTGTAAACTTAAAGCTAAATGAAGTAATGAAAGTAATGGCCATCGTTACCTGTCTGCTTGCTCCAGCCACTGTAATTGGTGGCATCTTCGGTATGAATTTCGAAGTAATTCCACTCACCCATCAGAAAATAGGTTTTTATATTGCCGTAGGATTAATGTTGTTTATTCCGTTGTGGATGATATGGGCATTTAAAAGAAGAGGATGGTTTTAATTGTTCATTTACGAGTTCGGATTTTTGATTTACGATTTTTATAATTGCAGGGTTGATTGTTGATTTTTATTTTTTATGTGCCGGGCAGTTGTTTTACATAGCATCATCGTTGCGTCGCACTCTTGTACATTCTTACTTTTATTGAACAGTATATATATAATGAACCTTTTGTAGTAAACATGGGGTTCCAAACTTTTGAACTCCCGAACATTTTCCAAAGGGATTCCTTGGAACAAACATTCGAACTTGCTGAATAAAGAACAAAGCGTAAAAGTGAGTGACACAACGAAAGCTTAATAGTTTCCTATAGCTTGTCCCAAAAAATTATTTCTTCTTATAAACAGGTACTGTGCTGCATGCCTCACCATACATAATGCTTTTGGCATAAGGTCTTAACTTATTGGTGATTTCCACGTAAGCAACTTCGGGAATTTGAATATCGCCGCAACCTTTTATTACAACTCTTTTATCTTTAAAATCTTCGCCATTCACAGCAGCAACTTTTTTTATAATAATATTGGTGATTAAATCCTTTTCATTTCCCACTGCAACTTCTTTGGTTACAGGCTGCAGATAGCTTGCCACAAGCATGTATGCCCACACAGGAATAATGGCATCGGCTGTACAGGTGACGGCAACATTTTTATTTTCATATTGCTGCCAGTTAAAATTTTTCAACGCCTCCCTAAAATCTTTTTCCTTCAGTATAAGACCCATAAACAAGTAGTCTTTTAAATCGAAAACAACAAGCTCTTCTTTAGGATAATAATCTTCAAGATTAATTGTTATAATCCCGCTTTCAGCAACTCTATTCACAATTGTTTCGTCCATATAAATTCTTTTTGCAAAGTTAATCAGGAATTATGCAAATGATTTAGGCAGAATGTTTTTATGACATTTTACTAACTGCTTTTTCCTTATAGCGTAAACAAAAAAGCAGGCCATAAAAACCTGCTTGTAAAATAAATATTTTGTTTATTAATAAAATGTAGACCGATAATCTTTAACGTTGGCTGCCTGACGCAAGGCATTTAAAGATGCATAACCTACCTGCGATTTCATTTGTGTTTCCAAAGTTTGCCGAAGCATTGTAGGATTGCTGCTTAAAGAAGATGTAGCATATACACCTTCGCCACGTATTACGAATACGCCCGTTGAACCCGCAATGGATGTACTTACTTTATTTTGTAATTGCTTATTGAATGCAGCACCAATAATTTTTATTTCGTTTCCAACATTTGGTATTACAAATGCCTGAAATGAGATGGTGTCAGCTCTTTGAACAGAAGCACCTGCTGATTTTGCAATTGCATCAAGCGTATTACCTTTTATTTTGGCGTTAATGATTTGATTTGCTTTTTTATCATTTCTCACAATGGGCTCCACTGTTTGTCTTGCAGCATGAGCATTCATTAAACCGGGTTTGTTTATCGCTGTTATAATAGCGACAACATAATTACCATTTACTTCAAATGGCTCAGAAACATCGCCCACTTTATTATCATAAATCCATCTTACAAATTGCCTGTTTTCTCCAATGGCTCCTACAGAAAAATCATTTTCTTTTATATCTGCAGCAACCAAAGCCGCTTTATTCAATTTTGCAGCGCCGGTTTCAAATTGTTTTATTTCCCTGTTATTGGCAGAAAATTGTGTAGCTGCAGCATTGGCTGCATTTATAGTTTCCTGGCTTGCAGTAATTGGCTTGGAGAGATAAGCGATTTTATATGCAGGAGAGGACCCCTTTTGCCCGAGAATTTCTATATAATGAAATCCATAAGATGTTTGTACAACTTTTTTATCGCCGGTTTTCCCAATGAAAGCAAAATCATTAAACTCTTCTACCATTCTTCCTGAAGTAAAATAATCATACACGCCTCCTTTATCCTTACTTCCGGGGTCATCAGAATATTTGGCGCAGACAGAATCAAAATTAGAACCTGAATTAATTAAGGCTACAGCGCTGTCCAATCTTTTACGCGCAGCACTATCATCTCTTATCCTCATCAAAGCTCCTCCTTGTTCCTGTTGCTGGTGTGTAGAAACAAGTATATGGCGCACTTTAACAGAATCGGGTAATTGTTTTACATCAATCATCTTTGCCAGTACATAATTATTCGCGTCAATGTACGGTCCGTAAACTTCTCCGGGAGAAAGCTTGAATAATGAAGAATCATTTACTTTTTGTTTGATCTCGTTCTTATTTATATAGCCATTATAGAAAGGAGTTTCCGTTCCATTTTTTGCAAGAAAAGATTTTTCGTCTGTTGCTGCAGCAAATTGAGGTTTTAACTGTTCTAATTGTGAGAGAACAGCAAGTGTATCGTCCTTACTTGGAGAAGCATCAAATGATACATAAGAAATTTGTCTTGTCTCTTCTTTCTGTTCAAAGCGTTTTGCATGCTTCTTTACATAAGCTTCTATCTCATCATCAGTTACTTTTACGGTACTGTCGCTTATAGTAGTGTAAGGTACAGTTACGTATGATATTCTTGCTATTGAATTATTATCTGCATTTGTTTTTTCTGCAAGCCATTTTGGTACATACACTGCGCCAGTTATCATGCTTTGATATTTTTGGCGAAGCGACTGCTGAATAGCTTGTTCGAGATATGGAGTTATCTGGCTTACCCTTGGATCATTAGGCGTTTTTTTCATTTGAGAAAAGAATTGCCGCGCTTGTTCCACATTATAAGCACCGGTGGTTTTGTCACCAAATATTTGCTGTAATACTGGCGGCGGATTATCACTGAACCATTCATCACTTTGTTCCTTGGAAGTATACCGTAATCCAAGTTTATTATATTCCTGTTGCATTACAGTTTGATCAACTATATATTCCCACACACTGCCAATAAGCTGAGTACGTTGTGCGCCGTTTGCCTGTTCATAAAAGCTGAGTTTATTATCAAACTCAGTTTTATCTATATTTACACCATTTATTTTGCCAACTGTAGAGCTATTTCCAAACATGCTTCCGCCTTTACGGGTAAGTGCATCCTGTAAAATAAAGGCTAATAAAGACAGTGCAATCGCCCCGAATACAAACCACGCAGCCTTCTCGCGTATTCTTTGAATAACTGACATAATATATTATATATGAGTTTGAAGAGGATGGCAAAAATAGGGGAATAAAACGTTTGAACAAATTATGAATAACTCAGAAAATATAGCTGGGCAAAGAGTTTAAGGAAGAATTAAGTGACCACAACGACATTATTTTATAGAGCAAGAAAAAATCTGGTGTTTTGCCTTTCAAAAATCCTGTTTGATACCTATTGGCGTGAAACCATTTTTAACAAAGTACGGTTAACAATACTGTAACAATGTTCATAAGGTTGCTGTTTACTATTTTTACTCTGCAAAGCTTTGGAATAAATAACGGCATAAGCGGCAGTTTTTACTTTTTTCAAATATTCGACACATTTTCAGTCATCTTAATTAACAGTTAATATTGTGTGTATTTGGGTATGTGTATAATTAGTAATTCATTTGTTAACAATAGTGAATAATAGAATTAAATGCTTTCCCATGCTCAATTATAGTTTGTGCATTCGTTGTTTATTCCTGTTGGTAACACATCATAATTAACTTTGCACAATGGGGACAAAAAAGTTATCACGATATGCACACCCGTAATAGTAATAAGGCTTTATAATAATAATGTATTAATACTAATACTACAATGGATATAAACATTGCTACGGCAAAAAATAAAATTGAAGAAAGAGGCTTTCTTGATGTTGACGTTGATCCGTCTCTTGATCTGTTTCACGAAATAGAACGATTGAAGAAAGAAAAAAATGCAGTTGTACTGGCGCACTATTACCAGGAACCTGATATACAGGATGTGGCGGATTACATTGGCGATAGTCTTGGCCTTGCACAACAGGCTGCAAAAACAAACGCTGATATGATCGTTTTTGCCGGTGTACACTTTATGGCTGAAACAGCAAAGATTTTAAATCCCACAAAAAAGGTTGTATTACCAGATTTAAAAGCAGGGTGCTCTTTGGCAGAAAGTGCGCCAGCGGGCCTATTTAAGCGATTTAAAGAGAAATATCCCGATCATGTTGTTATATCTTATATCAACTGTACAGCTCAAATAAAAGCATTAAGCGATATAATTTGTACAAGCAGTAATGCGCTTAAAATTATTGAAAGTCTTCCTTCCAATCAGCCTAT
>WNGA01002297.1_pt1 | contig 30961 bp, 28 predicted proteins | sample 5400061 | NCBI WGS metagenome assembly WNGA01 (sample SAMN13153366, study PRJNA577476) | soil metagenome | isolation source: 100 cm soil or saprolite under grassland replicate 2 | place: USA:California | collected 2016-06-15 | reverse complement strand
GACCGGCTGCGCGCCGGGGTGGTCTGGGCGAACACGTTCAACAAGTTCGACCCGTCGAGCCCGTTCGGCGGTTACAAGGAGTCCGGTTACGGCCGCGAGGGCGGCCGGCACGGCCTGGAGGCGTACCTTGCCCTCTGACACGGCGCGCCTGACGGTGCGGAAGACGTACAAGCTGTTCATCGGCGGGGCCTTCCCCCGCAGCGAGTCCGGGCGGTCCTACCAGGTGACGGATCCGAAGGGGCGGTTCCTCGCCAACGCCGCGCTCGCCTCGCGCAAGGACGTACGCGACGCCGTGGTCGCCGCCCGGAAGGCCTTCGGCGGCTGGGCGGGCCGGACGGCGTACAACCGGGGTCAGATCTTGTATCGGGTGGCCGAGATGCTGGAGGGGCGCCGGGACCAGTTCGTCGCGGAGTTGGTCGCCAACGAGGCGATCACCGCCCAAAAGGCCGAGCCGTACGTCGACGCCGCGATCGACCGCTGGGTCTGGTACGCCGGCTGGGCCGACAAGATCGCCCAGGTGTACGGCAACGCCAACCCGGTCGCCGGCCCGTTCTTCAACCTCTCCGCCCCCGAGCCGACCGGCGTGGTCGGCATCGTGGCTCCGCAGTCCGCACCGCTGTTGGGGCTGGTCAGCGTGGTGGCGCCCGCGATCGTCACCGGCAACACGGTCGTCGTCCTGGCGTCGGAGCAGTTCCCGCTGCCGGCGATCACACTGGCCGAGGTGCTCGCCACCTCCGACCTGCCCGGCGGTGTGGTCAACCTGCTCACCGGCCGGCCGGCGGAGACCGCACCCTGGCTCGCGTCCCATATGGACGTCAACGCGATCGACCTGGCCGGCGTGGCCGATCCCGAGCTCGCCACCGACCTGGAACGCGCCGCCGCCGACAACCTCAAACGGGTGGTACGCCCCGCCCCCGGCACCGACTGGCGGGCCGACCCCGGCACCGGCCGGCTGACCGCGTTCCTGGAGACCAAGACCGTCTGGCACCCCAAGGGCACCTGACCCCGCGGACCCGGGAACGACCAGTTCCCGGCGCCCGAAAGTGCCAGACTTCGGGTAGGAGCCGTCGCGGCTCCGCCCCGGAGCGCGCTACCGCGAGGGGTGTGCCCCACCTCACCGGTACGGGCGTCTAGGGTGTGCGATGGTCCGCATTTCGACCATCGACGCCAGCACAGATCTGACGGAGGACGCAATGGCTCGCCACCGCGCCGACCAGCCCGAAGACGCTCTCACCGAGGAGGCTCGGGCCAGCGACCTCGACGACGAGGAGTTGGAGTCGGAGGACGACGAGTTGGAAGCCGACGAGGCAGAAGCCGACCCCGCGGACGACCCCGCCGACGAGGCCGGCGACGAGGCTTCCGACGATCGGCCGGCTGATGTCGTCAAATTCTGGTCGAAGGTACGGATGGAGCCGATCGAGATCGCCCTGCCGCGCGGGGTCGGCTACACGCTGCGGGCGTACCGGATGAGCGACACGCTCGGTTCCGACGAGCCCGAGCTGGCCGGCGAGGACGAGTCGCCGGAAGACCTCGCCGACGAGAAGCGTACGGCGGAGCCGGTAGACGAGGCCGACGTCGACGACGAGGACGTCGCGGACGAGGACGAAGAGGAAGACGAGGACCTCGAGGACGAGGACGAACTCGAGGACGAAGACGAAGAAGACGAGGCTGACGAAGAAGACGAGGAGGAAGAGGAGGAAGAGCCTGAGCCGGAAGAGGTGCCGGTGTTCCTCACCCAGGAGCGGCGGCTGCGCCGGTGTTCCTCACCCAGGAGCGGCGGCTGCTGCTGTTCCGCAGCCCCGAGGGCCTCGTGGAATTCGTACGCTCCGGCGAAGCCTCCAGCCTCGAAGCCGTCGACGAGTGGGAGAAGCTGCGCTCCGACCTCACCGCCGACCACGTGGTGGTGGCTGCCGAAGATCGCTACGAGCTGGACCTCGTGGTGGAGAACCTGCGCGGCGGACATGACGCCTGGGACTCCGAGCTGCTGATCAAGGCCGGCGAAATCGCGCGTGATCTCGGTCACGCACTCCGCGTGGACTCGGTGATGACCGCGCTGTCCACGGGTTCGCCGCTAGATGACCTGGATGAAGCACTTAGGTCCGCTGAAAGTGGACGTATCGCGTCATTCTTGGCGCGTCGCAAACTCCGGCGAATCGGGTCACAACAGGCGGCCTTGGCATGGCGTTCCATAATTGGCAAGATCTCTACCTCTGTGGACTGGCGTGATTGACCCTTGACCAGGGAGCATCGACCCTGGTTAGTGAAAGCTTCTCGGCGGAGGTTATCGGGGGCGCCTCGCGGTGCCGCTGACGCTCTCCACGTGAAGCCGTCCTCCACCCCCTCGGAGGTGTACCGGTCGTGCGTGTGTACTGCGGTCTTGCGTCAGCTGGACAGCGGATCCCGGTAGCGGTCGTCGATGACGCTGGTCGGCTTTTGGCCAGCCAGGAAGTCGACGACACGCCCGCCGGGTACGCCGCTGTCTGCGCCCTGATCGCCGACCGCTGCGCCGAGACCGGCTCGGTACGCTCCGCCATGGCCACCGACAGCGAGTCCAATCTCGTACCGATGCTGTTGGCGGCGTCGGGCGAGCCGCTGGCCGTCACTGACGCGGGGACCATCGCGCATTTCCTACCGAAGGACCCGGCCGGCACGCCTGAGCCACAACAGCGTGCCGTGGCTCTCGCCCGCGCGCTGCAGGCCGGCGCGCTCGCCGCGTCGCCACAGCCCGCCCCGAGGGATCTCGCCGCGTTGCGTCCGGTACTCACCGCGCACCGCGCCGCGACCACCGGCCGTACGGCATCGGTGGCGATGCTGCGGGAACTGCTGCGTGAGCTCTACCCGGCGGCGCTGCGTGCCTTCCCCGATCCGGGCGCACCACTCGCGCTGGCGGTCCTGGAGCGGCTGGCCGACCCGGTGCAGGTCGCCCTCGGCCAGGCCGGCGAGGTGGCCGGCCAACTGGCCGCGGCGGGTCACCCCGAGGCCGAGACCGCCGTCGCCGCACTGCGCCAGGCGGTCGCCGACAGCTCCGTCCGCAGCTCCGGCGCCGAGGCCGTCGGCGCCACCGTACGCAGCGGGGTCGCCGCCGTACGATCGGCCGACAGCGCCGCGGCGGCACTGGTCGGCGTGATCACCGAGCAGGTCGAGCCGCGTACCAGCGGCCAGGGTTTCGCCGCGGTGCCGCCGGTCTCCGGGCCACCGGTTTCCACGCCGCCCGCCTCCGGGCCACCGGTCTCCGGCGCGCCGATCTCGGGGGCACCGGTCTCCGGGTCACCGGCTGAGCCGCTGCTGGCCCGGTTCAACTCCGGATCGCTGCCCATCCGGCGTGCCGCTGAGCAGTTGGCCCCGCCCTCGCTCTCCGCGCCCTTGGTCGCCCCGCCGCCTTCAGCGCCGCCCGCTTCAGCCCCAACGCCCGCCTCAGCGTCGCCTGCTCCAGCCTCAGCGCCGCCGGGTCTGGCCTCGGCACCGCCTGGGCCGGGCCTGCCTGCCTCCGCACCGCCGAGGCACGAGCCTGTCGCGCCGCAGACGTACGAATCGCCCGCACAGCCGAGGCACGAGCCTGTTGTACCGCCGAGGCACGAGCCCGCCGCGCCGGCGCACTTCGGCATGACACCTCCGGCATCGGCGCCGGTCTCCGCCGCGCCCAATTCCGCGCCACCCGGCCACAGCATGCCAAGCTCCGCGCCACCCGCACACGGCATGCCCAGCTCGGCCCCGCCCGCCCACGGCAGCCCGAACTCGGCGCCACCCGCACACGGCATGCCCAGCTCCGCGCCACCGGCCCACGGCAGCCCGAACTCGGCGCCACCGGCCCACGAGATGCCCAGTTCGGCCCCGCCGGCCCACCGCATGCCCAACTCGGCGCCACCGGCCCACGGGATGCCGAACTCGGCGCCACCGGCCCACGGGATGCCGAACTCTGCGCCTTCGGCCCCTGCCGCGCCCGACTCGGCGCCGCCGGTGTTCACACCGCCCACGATGAGCCCCCCGCTGCCCGCCGCCCATCCCCTGGGCTCGCAGCCTCCCACGATGCCGCCCCAGCCGGTCTTTCCGCAGGAGCCGGTGTATGTCGAGCCGCCGTCCGGCCCACAGTCGCCGGCGCCGCTGCCCGCCCGCTCCGCCGAGCCCGCCCCGGATCACTCGCCGTACGGCACCCCGCCGGCCGCCCATGCGGCCGGTCGGTCGCCGAACACCGATGAACTGCCCACGACGAGCGGATTCACCGCGAGCAACGGTATGAACGGCGGTGGTGACTGGACCCCGTCGCCGGCCGATTCGTCGCCGTACGGCCATCTGGGACGCCCGCAAGGGCCGGTACAGCCGATGGCCCCGCATCACAGCTCGGCCGTACCCGACCAGACGGACGCCGAGCTCAGTCTGCTGTCGCCCGACGAGTTGCCGACCTCCAACATCCGGCGCCCCCCGGAGCCGACCCGGCCGTCAGAGCCCACCAGCGGTCGGCTCGGCGCACTGATCGAGTTCCCCCGGTCCGCGCGCCGACAGGTGCCCTCGCAACAGCACCCCACCTCGTACGGCGAACAGGCCCGGCGAGACACCAAGGACGAGCCCACCCAGGAGTACCGGCCGCCGAGTCCGCGGCGACACGTACCGGCTGAGGCCCCGTCGTCCTCTCCGCCGCTCGGCGAGAACGACGGCGACCTGTTGATCTTCGCGCAGGCCCGCTCGGCGTGGTTCACGGGAGACGAGGACGACGACGGCGAGCACGGCGACTGGCGTACCGAGGCCGACGCGGGCTGGAACGCCGCCGAAGCGGCCAGCCGGCCGACCGTCGGCGGCACCACCGGCAGCGGGCTCCCCCGCCGGGTGCCCAGCGCCAACCTGGTACCCGGTGCCGCACCGAATCGGGAACGGGCCCACGTACACCCGATCAACCGGGACGCGGCACAGCTCGCGGCCCACACCGCCGGCTACTTCCGCGGCTGGAACCGGGCCCGGCAGGACGTCCAGGAGCCGCCGTACCCCTCGGTGCGACATCAGTGACAGACCTGGGCGTCTACCGTCGCAGCGTGGGGATGCTGCTGGCATCTCTCGTCGCACGTACGCCCGGGCTTGCCCACGCCGTACTGCTCTCCGCCCAAGGGGTCCCGGTCGCGACCTCCTCGGCCCTTCCGCCGGTACGCGCCGAGCAGCTCGCCGCGATCGGCGCCGGCCTGCTCAGCCTCGCCGACGGCACCGGCCGTTCCCTGTCGGCCGGCCAGACCCGGCAGGTCATCGTGGAGATGACCGAGGGCGTACTGCTCACCGCGCCGATCGCACCGGAGATGCATCTCGCGTTGCTCGCGACCAGTGAATGCAGCCGGGAACAACTGGGGTACGAGCTGCGCCGCTTCGCCGCGGACGTCGGCCCGCTGCTCGGCAGCTCCGAAGACTAGCCAACCAGGACGCAGCCCGATGACGACCAACCGCCGCGGAGGATTCGCGGCGGCTGGGTGGGAGTGGCTCTAGTGGACGGTGGTGGCGTCCGTCGCCTCGCTCATCGGACGGGCACGCCGCATCGACAGCACGTACTCCACGAGTGAGATCAGCACCTGCTTGGTGGACTCACGGCTGCGCGCGTCGCACGCGACCACCGGTGTGTCCCCACTGATCGCCAGCGCTTCCCGTACGTCGTTCGGGCTGTGCAACTGACGCCCGTCGAAGCAGTTGATCGCGACCAGGTACGGCAGCCGCCGGTGTTCGAAGAAGTCGATCGCCGCGAAGCAGTCGGCGAGTCGGCGGGTGTCGACCATCACGACGGCGCCGATCGCTCCGCGTACCAACTCGTCCCACATGAACCAGAACCGGGTCTGCCCAGGGGTACCGAACAGGTACAGGATCAGGTCCTGGTCGATCGAGATCCGACCGAAGTCCATGGCGACTGTCGTCGTCGTTTTGCCGGGCACGTCGCGGTTGTCGTCGACCCCGACGCCGGCTGACGTCATGATCGCCTCGGTCGTCAGTGGCGTGATCTCCGAGACGGAGCCGACCAGGGTGGTCTTTCCGACACCGAACCCGCCAGCGATGACGATCTTCGCTGACGTGACACGGCCGCTTGCCCGACGGCTACTCACGTCAGAGCCTCCGAAGTCCACTCAGCACCCTCTCCAGCAGTTCCGTGCCGACGGCGTCATTGCTGTCGAGCGCAGTCGGTTCGTACACGGCGAGCAGCCCTTCGGCTGCCATGTCGGCTACCAGTACCTTGGCGACACCCAGCGCCATCTTCATGCGCGCCGAGATCTCGGCGCACGACTGCAGGTTGCCGTCACAGAGACTGGCGATCACCTGCTGCTCACGGCCGATCAACGTGACGTACTGACGTCCTCGATCGGTGGTCTCGACGAGCGCCTCCATGGCAACGTCGACCCGCGGCCGGGTACGGCCGCGGGTCACGGCGTACGGCCGGACCAGCGCCCCACTTGGCTCATCGTGGTCGTCGAGCATGTCGCTCACATCCCCGAGTCGTCTCTCGTCACGTCATCTAACCAACACATCGAACTAGAGCTATGGCGGACCCCGTCGCTAAGGCGTAACCGTCCGGGGGCTCGGCGTCAACGCGTCGCCGACCCGGTCCACGAGCAGCGCCATTTCATACCCGACCTGCCCCACGTCGCAACTGCGAGAGGCCAGCACGGCGAACGACGAACCGTCGCTGATGGACATCAGGAACAGGAACCCGTTGTCCATCTCGACCACCGTCTGCAGCACCGCACCTCCCTCGAAACAGCGCGAGGCGCCCTGGGTCAGGCTCACCAGCCCGGAGGCGATCGCCGCGAGCTGGTCCGCGCGGTCACGCGGCAGGTCCCGCGAGGCCGCCAGGAGCAGCCCGTCCGCGGAGACAGCCACGGCGTGTGCCACACCCGGGACCCGGTCGGCAAAGTTGCTCAACAGCCAACCGAGATCCTGTGTGCTGATCTGCTGCGTCGTCATGCCTGCTCCTTGCCTGGGCTTTCATCATTTGTCCGAACCGACGACTGTCGCCCCCGCTGAACCCCGCGATGATATGCAGACAACAAACCCCGAACCGCGTCAGGCGAACGATTGCGTGCCGCCGTGGCGTTGTTATCGACCCCTCCCGGTACGAGCTGGGCCATGGGCACCCGCTTCGGAAGACCCGACTCGGTGGTATCGGTGCCGGCGACGTCGGCGGCCGCAGACGCTGCCCGCCAACCGTCGTCGGCGGCGGTCTGCCACGCGGCGCCTTCCGCTTCGGCAGGGGTGCCCTGGTACGACTCCTCCGCCGGCGACGCGGCGACACCGCCGTCGAGAGCGTCGACCTGCGCGGCAGCCTTCCGCTGCGCCGGAGGCGCCGGGCTCGGGGACACCGTGTCCACCGAACCGGCCGCGGACCTGGCCGCGCCGTCCCGGTCACCCCGTGCCTCAGTAGCCACGGGTCGCTGGGGCTGCTTGGTGCGGAACCACGCGGACTCCACCTCGCGGAAGATCGGAAGCTCCATCGTGTCGTCCGCGTTGGGCGGAATCAACGACGAATCTCCCGCCACCTTGCTACCACCGGCCGTGGGCGCCGGCCTCGCCGAAGCCCGAGCCGACGGTACGGGAGCCGCCGTGTCCCCGTTGGACTGTGCCGGTGGCGTCACCACCGGGTATCCACCGCTGGTCATCCCGGTGATGCCGAAGGTGCTCGAACCGTCGGCGGGCCCGCGTACGGCGCCGTGGCTTGGAGTGTCGTCCGATGGCGTACGCCGCTGGGACGGCGCCTCGCCCGGCGCGCGGTGGCTGGCCGGCAGCTCGATGCCGTGGACCGCGTCCGAACCTTCGCCACGGGCCGGTCGCGGCTCGATCCGGGGCTCCGCGGCCGGCTGCCGGGCGAGCACCTCGTTGGCCGGGTTGTCCTGCGGCCTGCCGGCCGGCCCGCCGTACGGCGGCTGCTGCCCGGCCGCGCTGATGGGCTGCCCGGTAGGGGTGATGCCTTCGCCCGGACGCCGGCGAGGCAGCTGCCGGTCGGAGCTGCCGTTGGGGCCGGACAGCCCACTCGTGATCGCCGTACCCTGGTCGACCCGGTCCGGCGCCTGACGCGGCGGCTTGGGCATGGTCTGGGGCGGCTCCCACGGCGGCGCGGCATCCCAACCGGTCCCGGCGGCCGGCGGGGTCCAGGTACCGGGGTCGTGCGGCTCGTCCCAGCCGCCGACCTGCGGGCCCCGGTCGGCGCCTTCCAGCGCCAGTGGTGAGCGCGCCTGAGGCAGCCCGAGAGTGTGCTGTCGACCTGCCCGATGCGGCAGGATCAACGCACCGGCGGGCAGGATCACGTCCGCGATGGTGCCGCGGTCCCGTGCGGCCCGCAGCTCCACCCGTACGCCGTGCCGGGCGGCCAGCCGGCCGACCACGACCAGGCCCATCATCCGGGAAACCGCGACGTCCACCAGCGGCGGACTCGCCAGTCGGGCGTTGAGCTCGGCAAGCTGCTCGGCCGAGATGCCGATACCCCGGTCCTCGATCTGCAGAATGGCGCGGTCACCGGCGCGGCGGGCGTCCACGACCACCACCGTGTCCGGCGGCGAGAACGAGGTCGCGTTGTCGAACAGCTCGGCGAGCAGGTGCACCACGTCGTTCACAGCGTGCGGCGCGACTTCGACGTCACGGTCGACGATGCCGAACTCGAGGCGGGTGTACTGCTCGACCTCCGACTGGGCGGCCCGCAGCACGTCCGACAGCGGTGCCGGCTCGCGCTGCACCCGGGTCGAGTCGGCGCCGGCGAGCACCAGCAGGTTCTCGTCGTTGCGGCGCATCCGGGTGGCGAGGTGGTCGAGCTGGAACAGCTCGGCGAGCCGGTCCGGGTCTTCCTCCCCGCGCTCGAGTCGGTCCAGGTGGCCGATCAGCCGGTCCACCAGCACCTGGCTTCGACGGGCCAGGTTGATGAACATGGTCGCGACGTTCGCCCGCAGTGCGGCCTGCTCGGCCGCGATCCGTACGGCTTCCCGGTGGACCACGTTGAACGCCTGGGACACCTGACCGATCTCGTCCCGGCCGCGTACCTGTACGGGGTCCTTGACTCCTGCCGCCACCTGGTCGGGGGACAACTCGCCCAGGGTCTCCGGGTTTCTCAGCCGGGCGACCGACTGCGGCAGGCTCTCGTACGCCACGGAGAGCGCGCCTTCGCGCAGCCGGCGCAGCGAGCGGGCCATCGAGCGGGCGATCAGCAGGGCGATCAGGACCGCGACGAACAGCACCAGCAGCACGGTGAGCAGCTGGGCGACGAGTCCCCTGATCAGCTCGTCGTGCTGGTCCCGGATGCTGTCCTTGAACTCCGAGTCGATCTGTTCTTCGACCTCTCGGGTCAAGGCGATCCGGATGGCCATTGAGTTGACCCACTGCTTCGCAGCGGCGGAATCCTGGAGCTTGATCTGGGCACCCGGCTCGGCGCGCCTGATGTCGCTCTCGTAACGATCCGCGTTCTGCACGGCCGCCTGGATCTGGTCGCTGCTCTTCTGGTTGAGCGGTGGCTCCAGTTGCAGCTCTTCCTGCGCGCCCACGCCCTTGCCGGCGACCGCCCGCTGCAGGTTCGCCATATGCCGGTCGTCGACGGCGTTACCGAATGCCCGCAGCGACTCCGCCTGGCCCGCCAGAGTGGCGAGGAAGGCGTCCTTCTGGGCATTGGTGAGCTCGTCGCTGGCGAGCATCTGCAGGCCGACGACCTGCTCCTGGGAGGTGTACTCGGTGTACGCGGCGAGCGCGGCGCTGCCTCGGGCGAGGTCGGCGGTCTCGGCGTCGCCGGCGACGTGGGCCAGACTCTCGCGGTAGGCGAGCAGGTCCGCGATCAGGATCCGGTACCGGAACACGGCGCTGGACAGCGGCAACTTGTCCCGCAGCACCACGGCGTTACGCAGCCTGCTGAGCTCACCGAGCTGGGTGTCGATCCGGCTGAGCAACTGCTTCAGCGCCGGAGTGACCGATCTGAGACCACCGCGTTCAGCCTGGTAACGGTCGATCCGCTGGTTCGTCTTGTTCCACTGCTTCTCGTACGCGGTCTCGGCGGCCTGCCGCCCGTCGGGCGGGCTGGTGAGGAACACGGCGGCCAGCGAGCGCTCCGTCTGCAGGTGCTCGCCGAGCTCGGCGGCCATCTGCGAGACGGTGGCGTACTTCATGGCGTCCTGCGCCTGCATCACGCTCTGGCCGGCCTCCGCCAGCCGGACCGCCGCGATACCTACCAGCGCGACGATCGGAATGATCAGGATCAGGCCCAGCTTCGAGCGGATCCGGACGTTGCGTAGCCGCGGCAGCAGTCCACGACGCGGTGGCACCGCCTTCGCGGTCTTAACCCGCTTGATCAACTAGCTACCCTCCAGTACGGGTATCTGCGTTGCGTCCGGACAGCGCGGGTCGCTCTCCCCAGGTCGAACCCCCGAGATTTCACCACGCCACATCGGAAAGCAAAAGACCAGACGCCTGGTCGACTCACTGTCTAGTGAAGTTATGCGGTGAGCTACCGGCGAGTCGTCGCCGGCTGTGTGTGGAACGTAACTCTCAGTCGTAGACGCCGCTAGGCGCCCGGCTCATTGTCTCCGGCGATCGTACGAACGCCAAACCCCGAATATGAGCCGCCCTCAGAGATCCATTACGGATTGCGATGACGGGATCACCCAATGAAGGTCGAGGCCGCTGGTCGGACTCGTCACACAGCGTACAGAGCCTGCCGGATACGAAGCGTCGCGGCTATCATCACGCGACGTCGGTAGACAACGGGGGACGTACCCCACCCAAGGGACGGCGCTTCACTGCGCCCGCCCCGTGGTGTCGGTTCGAAAGGAATCCGGGATGCCCAGCTATGACCGCCGTGACTTCATGCGGCTGACCGGTACGGCTGCCGCGACAAGCGTCCTGGCGAGCGCCTGCAGCGGCGCGAGCCTCGGAGGCGACAAGAAGGCCGAGAGCCGCGGTCCGGTGAAGGTCGGGCTGATCCTCCCCGAATCCGGGGTGTACGTGAAGATCGGCGCGGATCAGCGCAACGGCTGGAACCTCTTCCTCAAGCTCAACGGCGGCAAGCTCGGCGGCCGCGACGTCGAGGTGATCACCGCCGACGAGGGCAACGGCCAGGATCCGAAGACCACCAAGGCCAGCGCGGAACGGCTGCTCAAGCGGGAACAGGTCGACGTCGTCTGCGGGATCATCAGCTCCAGCAGCCTGATCGCCATCCAGGACATGTTCACCGAGGCGAAGGTGCCGCTGATCAGCACCAACGCCGGCGTGAAGGAGGTGCAGGGCCAGGCGTACGGGTGGCGTACCTCGTTCGTGAACGACCACGCCGGGGTCGCGCTCGGCGAGTACATCGCCGACAACGCCGGCGGCACGGTGGCCGTGATCGCGGCGGACTACCCGGCCGGCCGCGACTACGTGTCCGGCATGCAGAAGCGGTTCAAGCCGGCGGGAGGCAAGCTGTCGGGCGAGCCGGTCATGACGCCGTTCCCGATCGGAGCGAAGTCGTTCCAGCCCTTTCTGCAGCAGGTCGAACAGCAGAACCCCAAGGCGGTGTTCGCGTTCTTCGCCGGCGCCGACGCGGTGAAATTCGTCAAGGAATACGACAAGTACGGCCTGTCGAAGAAGTACCAGATGTACGCGCCCGGGTTCCTCACCGAGGGCGGCGTACTGACCGCCGAGGGCGAGGCGGCGAAGGGCATCATGACCTCGATGCACTACTCGCCCGACCTGGACAACGCACCGAACCGGAAGTTCGTGGCCGAGTTCCAGAAGGCGTACAACATGTCGCCGAGCTGCTTCTCGTGCGCCGCGTACGACGCCGGGTGGGTGCTGGACCGCAGCATCGAGGCGTGCGGCGACGACCTCAGCCCCGAACGGCTCGAGGCGGAGATCGGCAAGGTCGGTCAGGTCGACAGCCCCCGGGGACCGTGGAAGTTCGGCAAGAACCGCTCGCCGGTGCAGAACTGGTACCTGCGGCAGGTACGCAAGGACGGCGACGTACTCGCGAATGTGGTCATCGACCAGCTCGGGGCGCTCGGCGACGAAACCTGAGCCTTTCCACCCGAACCGGTCTGTGGCCTTCGTGATTGATCACCCGGCCGAGGGCTCACGGGGTAGCGAAGCCGCCACAGACCGATATCATCTCCGCGACATCAGCTAAGTCGCCTGATCTGGGCGTCTATGTATCGACACTCATGAATTCCGCGCGGCGTCGCGTCGGGGGAAAGGACACTCAGCATGTCTGAATTCGACCGTAGAGGATTCCTGCGGTTGACCGGCGCCGCAGCCGCGACCAGTGCGCTCGCGAGCGCCTGCAGCGGCTCCAGCCTGGGCGACGGCGATGCCGCCAAGGAGGGCCCGGTCAAGATCGGCCTGCTGTGGCCGGCGAGCGGTGTCTACAAGGTCATCGGCGACGACCAGCGCAACGCCTGGGACCTGTTCCTCAAGCAGCACGACGGGAAACTCGGCGGCCGCGAGGTCAAGATCGTCACCGCGGACGAGGGCGACGGCCAGGACGGCAAGACCACCAAGGCGAGCGCCGAGAAGCTGATCAAGCAGGAGAAGTGCCTGGTGGTGCTCGGCGTGGTCAGCTCGACCAGCCTGCTCGCGGTGCAGGAGACCTTCACCGAGTCGAAGATCCCGCTGATCAGCACCAACGCCTCGCCGGCGCCGGTGCAGGGCAAGGCGTACGGGTGGCGTACGTCGTTCGTGAACAACCACGCGGGGATCGCGATCGGCGCGCACATGGCGAAGAAGGCCGGCGGCAAGGTCGCGGTGATCGCGGCCGACTATCCGGCCGGGCACGACTACGTCGCCGGGATGCAGAAGTCGTTCGAGCCGGCCGGCGGGAAGCTGGCGGGCGACCCCGTCATGGCGCCGTTCCCGATCGGCGGCAAGTCGTTCGAGCCGTACCTGCAGCAGATCGAGAAGCAGAAGCCGAAGGCGGTGTTCGCGTTCTTCGCCGGCGCCGACGCGGTGAAGTTCGTCAAGGAGTACAAGAAGTTCGGCCTGGCCGACAAGTACCAGCTCTACGCCCCCGGCTTCCTCACCGAAGGGGGCGTGCTCGGCGCCGAAGGGCCGGCGGCCGACGGGATCCAGACGTCGCTGCACTACTCGTCCAGTCTGGACAACGCGACCAACCGGAAGTTCGTGTCCGACTTCAGCAAGGCGTACGACCGGCCGCCGACGTGCTACGCGGTGGCGGCGTACGACGCGGGATGGGTGCTGGACAAGGCGATCAAGGCGGCCGGCGAGCACCTGACCTCCGAGACCCTCGAGGACGAGCTCGGCAAGCTCGGCGAGATCGAGAGCCCCCGCGGCAACTGGACGTTCGGCGAGAACCGCTCCCCGATCCAGCAGTGGTACCTGCGCGAGGTACGCAAGGACGGCGACAACCTCGCCAACGTGGTGATCGGCAAGTTGGGCACACTGGGCGAATGACCGTGACGACGGAGGCGGTGTGCCCGGTTGGGGCCGGCGCGCCGCCTCTGTGCGGTAACCGAGCACAGGGGCATGGCTGGTGGGCATCGTCGGTTGGTTAGTCGGTTGGTTCGACGCCAACCTGGTGAGCATCGTCGACGGGGTGGCGTACGGGCTGCTGCTGTTCACGCTGGCGGCAGGGCTGTCGCTGGTGTTCGGGATGATGGACGTACTGAACCTGGCCCACGGCACGCTCTACCTCGGGGGGGCCTACCTGACGTACCTGATCTCGGGTGGTGGTTGGTTCGGGTTCTTCGCCGCGATCGCCGCCGGGGTCGTGCTGGGCGCGGCCGGCGGAGTGGTCCTCACCGCGATGACCCAGCCGCTGGCGCAGCGCGGCCACCTGGACCAGGCGCTGCTCACCATCGGGGTGGCGCTGATCGGCGGCGAGATCTTCCTCGCGCTCTCCGGCGGCGATCCGCTGCCGGCATCGGAGCCCGCCGCGCTCGACTGGTCACTGCAGGTGGCGGGGCACACGTACCCCGTCTATCGGTTGGTCTTCATCGGCGTGGCGGCATTACTGGCGTTGCTGGTCTACCTGGTCTTCGAGCGGTCGACGCTGGGCGCCCTGGTACGAGCCACGGTCTCCGACCGGGAGATGGTGCAGGCGCTCGGCGTCGACACCCGCAAGGTGCTGCTCGGGGTGTTCGCGTTCGGCGGCGCGCTCGCCGCGGTGGGCGGCGTGCTCGGCGCGCCGATCATCGGGCCGGCGCCGGGGATCGACGAGAGCGTCCTCGTACTGTCGCTGGTGGTGGTGGTCGTCGGCGGGCTGGGGTCGATCCGGGGGGCGCTGCTCGGGGCGCTCTACATCGGACAGGTGCAGACCCTGGGCGTCGCGGCGTTCCCGAAGTACGCGGCGTTCCTGCTGTTCGGCTCGATGTTCCTGGTGCTGGCGCTGCGGCCGCGCGGTCTGATCTCGATCGCGAGAGCGGCATGATCGCGCGGCTCGGTCCGACCGGCGAGCTGCGGGCCGAGGCCACCCGGCTCGACCCGCGGCGGCTGGGCTGGACCGCCGGCGGAGTCGCGGTCGTCGGGCTGCTGGCCGCTCCGTGGCTGGTCGACGCGTACACCGTCTCGACGTTCTCCCGGATCCTGGTGATGGGGCTGCTGGCGATGAGCGCCACGCTGCTCACCGGTACCGCCGGGCTGCCGACGCTGGCGCAGGCGGCGTACTTCGGCATCGGGGCGTACGCGGCCGCGCTGCTGGCCCGGTCCGGGGTCACGCTGGGGCCGGTGCAGTTGCTCACCGCGATCGGGGTCGCGGCGGCGGTCGCCGTACTGACCGGGTCGGTGGTGGTGCGTACCCGGGGAGTCACGTTTCTGATGTTGACCCTCGCGGTGGGCGAGCTGGCGCAGAGTGTGGCCATCCAGTGGCGGTCCCTCACCGGCAGTACCGACGGGCTGGGCGGCATCCCCCCGGTGGTGCCGTTGCCGGGTGCGGCGCCGCTGACCAACGACGGACTGTTGTTCTACTACGTACTCGCGATCTTCCTGGTGTTGTTCCTCGCGATCGGGATGGTGGTGCGGTCCCCGTACGGGCTGGCGCTGCGCGGGATCCGGGACAACGAGGACCGGATGCGGGCGGCCGGCTACCCGGTCTACCGCTACCTGCTCGCCGGGTACGGCGTCGCCGGCGGGCTCGCCGGGGCGGCCGGTGCGCTGTCGGTGACCGTGGTCCGGTTCGTCTCCGCGAGCGACCTCGGCTTCGGGATCGCCGCGTTGGCGCTGCTGGCCGCGGTGATCGGCGGGGTCGGCTCGATGTGGGGCGCCTGCGTCGGCGCCGCCGTGGTGGTGCTGGTACGCGACTACCTCGGCGGCACCACGATCCCGTACACCGGGCGTACGTTCAGCGGGCCGCTGCTGCTGGGCGTCACATTCGTCGTGGTGGTCTACCTGCTGCCCCGCGGCATCGCCGGCGTCAACCTCCGGCGCCGCCTGGGCGGCCTGTGGCGTAGCGCTGGCGGCCCATCGTGAGTGAGCTGCTGGAACTGGCCGGGGTGGCGCGCAGCTTTGGTTCGCTGCGCGCGGTCGACACGGTGTCCTTCGGAGTACGGGAAGGCGCCCGGCACGCCGTGATCGGTCCCAACGGGGCGGGCAAGTCGACGCTGTTCAACCTGGTCGGAGGCTCGTTGCGGGTCACCGCCGGCACGATCCGGTTCGGCGGGCGTGACGTCACCAGGATGCCGGAGCACCGGCGCGCCCGGCTGGGGTTGGCGCGTACGTTCCAGCACTCCGCGGTGTTCCTGCGGGAGAGCACGGTGGAGAACGTACTGGTCGGGGTGGCGCGGCGGGCCGGCGTCGGCGGCTCGTTCACCCGGGCGGCGCTGCGTCGCCGGGCACTGGTCGAGAGGTGCGTCCAGCTGCTCGACACGGTCGGCCTGCCCGGCCGGTACGACGTACCGGCCGGCAACCTGTCGCACGGCGAACGGCGGCAGCTGGAGATCGCCATGGCGCTCGGCACCGAGCCCCGGCTGCTGCTGCTCGACGAGCCGACGGCGGGCATGTCCGGCGCCGAGACCGCGCGGTTCACGGAGCTGATCGGCACGCTGTCGCCCGAGGTCACGGTGCTGTTGATCGAGCACGACCTGGACGTGGTGTTCGAGCTCGCCGACACGGTCACCGTGCTGCACCTCGGCCGGCACCTCACCACCGGAAAACCCGCGGACGTACGGGCGGACGCCGAGGTGCGGGAGGCGTACCTGGGGGCGGCGGACGTCGAGGAGCTGTTCGGATGACCGAGGCGCTGTCGATCAGGGGCCTGATTTCCGGGTACGCCGGCTCATCCGTGTTGCACGGCGTGGATCTCGACGTGCCCGCCGAGACGGCGGTGGCCGTACTGGGACGCAACGGGATGGGCAAGACCACGCTGGTCAACACGGTGATGGGGCTGGTCCGGCCGTACTCGGGGAAGGTTCTGGTGGCGGGCCGGGACGTGGCAGGACGCCGGCCGGACGTGATCGCCCGGGCCGGCGTCGGCATGGTGCCGCAAGGGCGGCGGGTGTTCGCACCGCTCACCGTCGCCGAGCACCTGGCGCTCACCGAACGGCTGGGCCGGCGGCGGGGCGACTGGAACCGGGCGCGGGTGCTGGAGCTGATGCCCCGGCTGGGCGAGCGGCTGGGCCACCGGGGCGACCAGCTCTCCGGTGGCGAGCAGCAGATGCTCGCGATCGCGCGGGCGCTGCTCACCAATCCGCGGCTGCTGCTGCTGGACGAGCCGTCGGACGGCCTGGCGCCGAGCGTGGTGCAGCAGGTGGGCGAGACGATCGCCGAGCTGACCCGGCAGGGGCTGGCGATCGTCCTGGTGGAGCAGAATCTGCGGCTGGCGTTCGCGGTGGCGTCGCGGGTGGCGGTGATGGAGAAGGGCCACATCGTGCTGGACACCACGACCGAGGACTTCCGCTCCGACAAGGTGCGCGCACACGCCCTGCTCGGGGTCGGCTGACCGGCCCGGAACCCCGGCCCGGGCCGGGTCCGTATGATCCTGTCTCGAGACCGAAGCCGATACGGGGGAGTCATGTCGACCTATCTCTTCGACAACGCCGCGGTGGAGGCGAACGACCGGTTCGTCAGCCTGGAGCGTTGCTACGACCACGCCACGATCTCCCGGCTGGAAGCGCTCGGGATCGGCGAGGGCTGGCGCTGCCTCGAGGTGGGCGGCGGCGGCGGGTCGATCGCCCGGTGGCTGTCGGAGCGGGTGGGCGACGCCGGATCGGTGCTCGCCACCGACATCGACCCCGAGAAGATGTACGGCCAGGCCGGCAACCTGACGATCACCCGGCACGACATCGTCGACGACCCGCTGCCCGAGGCCGAGTACGACCTGGTGCACGCCCGACTGGTGCTGATCCACGTCGCGCAGCGGGAAGCCGTGGTGAAGCGGCTGCTGAGCACCCTGAAGCCGGGCGGCTGGCTGCTGCTGGACGAGTTCGACCTGACCTGCAAGATGCCGGTGCTGGTGTCACCGGCGCCCGGTGCGCCCGCGCTGGTCGACAAGGTGGTCGACGGCATCCACACCCTGCTGGAGACCGCGGGGATGTCCCGCACCTGGGCCGTCGAGGCTCCCCAGACGCTGCACGACGCCGGGTACGTCGACCTCGGCCAGTACGGGTTCTCGGAAGCCTGGCAGGGCGGCTCGGTCGGCGCCCACCTGCACCGGGCGAACGCGCTGCAGGTGAGTGCGCAGCTGGTCGAGCGGGGCATCGTGAGCCAGGCCGAGGTCGACGGGTTCGTCGAGTTGCTCGAACACCCCGGGATCCTGCTCAGCTCGTACCTGCTGCTCTCGACGTGGGGTCGGCGACCGGCGTGAGCCGACCCACCGCGGCGCCGAACCCTCGCGGAGCGTCGGCGCTGCGGTTCGCCACCGAGCTGGTCGCGTGGGTGGCCACACCGTGGGCACTGTGGCGCCACTCGGTGCCGTTGGCGGTGTTGTCGGTGGTCGTACTGATCGGGCTGCCGACGTTGTTCTCGACACCGGGCGACAAGGCCAACGTGATCGTTCCGGTCCCCGGGTACGTCACGATCGCGCTGGTGGTGCTGCAGTTGGCGGCCGCCGCCGTCTCGTCCTGGCTGGCCTGGCCGTGGCCGTACGCGGTGGTCACGTGGCTACTCGTGGCCGCCACCGTGGTGGCGGAGCAGCCGCGCTGGCGGTGGTTGGCCCGCGCCGGTTCGGGCCGCGGCTGACGGTCACGTCGGCCAGACTGTGGCCAGGCGGCCCGTCGACGGCGAAGGTGTGAAGACCATGTTGAATCCGCAGCCCGGGATCTTCTCGCTCGGTACCGCTTCGCACGCGTACCTCGAGTTCGACCTGACGGGCGACGCCGCCGACCTGATCCTGGCGGTGGCCCGGCTGCGCGAACCGCGAACCACGATGGGCGGGGTCAACCTGGTCGCCGGGTTCCGGCCCGAGCTCTGGCGTTCGGTGGTGCCGGACGGCCTGCCCGCGGACCTGACCGGCTTCACCGAGCCGGTCGTCGGCGACGACGGGTACGCGATGCCGGCGACCCAGCACGACCTGCTGCTGTGGGTTTCCGGCAGCGCGTACGACGTGGTGTTCGACGTGTCCCGTGCGGCGATGGCCAGCCTGGCGCCGGTCGCCACGCTGGCCCACGAGGTGTCGAGCTGGCCGTACCAGAAGGACCGGGACCTGACCGGCTTCATCGACGGCACCGAGAACCCGAGCCTGTCCGAGGCGCCGGACGTGGCGGTGATCCCGGACGGTCGGCCCGGCGCCGGCGGCAGCGTCGTCCTGGTGCAGCAGTGGCGGCACGCGGTCGCCGACTGGGAGGCGCTTCCGGTCGCGGAGCAGGAGCGCATCATGGGCCGTACGAAGGCCGACAGCACCGAGCTCGACGACAAGCCCGCCTTCTCGCACGTGGCCCGCACCGACCAGGACGAGCTGGGCAGGATCTTCCGGCGCAACATGCCGTACGGCACGGTGCACGACCACGGCACGATGTTCGTCGGGTTCAGCGCCGAGCAGTCCCGGCTTCACCGGATGCTGCAGCGGATGGCCGGCACCGACGACGGCGCCGGCGACGGCCTCCGCGACGGGCTGACCCGCTACACCACGGCCCTGACCGGCGCCTACTACTTCGTGCCGGCGCAGGGCGACCTCAGCCGTTTCGACCCGACACCGGCGGACTGAACCACCGGACCCGGGTCACACCCTCGGCAGGGTCAGGTCGGCGACCACGGCCCGGTGGTCGGTGCCGGCCGCGTCGTACACCCGTACGGCGCGTACGCCGACTCCGGACTCGACCAGGACGTGGTCGATCGTCACCGGCAGCACCCAGCCCTCCTGCCAGGTGGGCGTCAGGCCCTTGCCCACGGCGTCGGCGGCGTCGACGTACCCCCGGGCGATCAGGTGGCGCAGCGGCGAGTGGTCGAGGGTGGCGTTGAAGTCGCCGGCCAGGATCGTCGCCGTGCCGTCCCCCGACGTGGGTCGCGGCAGCCGGTCGGTGTCGAGCCGCCAGTCCTCCGTCGGCGGGCCGGGCACCGGCGGCGACGGGTGCGCCGCCACCAGGTCCAGCTTCAGCCCCTTGTGACTGGTCTCCGCCCGCGCCATGTCGAACCTGGTACGCGAGTCCACGGTCCGTGCGTGGCGGAACGGCTCGGTGCCGTACAGGGCGGTGCCGGCGACCCCGGGCCGCGGCCGTACGGCGTGGTACGGCAACCACTTGTCGATCCCGGCCGCCTCCAGTTGGTCCAGCGCCTCGGGGGTGACCTCTTGAAGACTGAGTACGTCGGGACGCAGCTGCCGTACCAGAGAAACCGCCCCGTCGGTGGCAGCGCCGTAACGCAGGTTGAGCGTCATCAACCGCAGCGGTACCCCGTCCGCCGGCGCCTCGCCGCCGACCGCCCGGGGCACCAGCACCGCGACCAGCGCCGCCACGATCCCACACCCCACCAGAGTGGTACGCCACTGCCGCCGTACCGCTGCCAGCACCGTCACCAGCACCGTGACCGGGACCAGGTACTCGGTGAACGAGATCAGCTGGGCCAGCGGCGTGAACCGGTCGAAGCCGACCAGCCGGCACAGCGTAAAGCCGCCCAGCGCGACGACCGCGATCGCCAGCAGGACGGTCATCGACCTGCTCCGGGGTTGCTGCTGTCCGGGTGCGCGCTCGAGCAACTCCGCCTGGTCGGCCAACCCGCCCTCGCTCGTGGTCTCAGCTGGCGATCAGCTTGGCGTACGCCGGCTTGACGGTCTCGTTGATCAGCGCGAGCCGCTCGTCGAACGGGATGAAGGCACTCTTCATCGCGTTGACCGTGAACCACTGCAGCTCGGCCCAACCGTAGCCAAACGCGTCCACCAGCAGCGCCATCTCGCGCGACATCGACGTACCGCTCATCAGCCGGTTGTCGGTGTTGACGGTGACCCGGAACCGCAGGTCCCGCAGCAGGCCGATCGGGTGCTCCGCGATCGACGGCGCCGCCCCGGTCTGTACGTTCGACGACGGACACATCTCCAGCGGGATCCGCTTGTCCCGTACGTAGCTGGCCAGCCGGCCCAGCTCGGCACCGGCCGCGCCACCGGCCCGCGAGCTGACGTCGTCCACGATCCGTACGCCGTGCCCCAGCCGGTCGGCGCCGCACCACTGGATCGCCTGCCAGATGCTGGGCAGCCCGAACCCTTCGCCGGCGTGGATGGTGAAGTGGGCGTTCTCCCGCTGCAGGTACTCGAACGCGTCCAGGTGCCGGGTGGGCGGGTAGCCAGCCTCGGCGCCGGCGATGTCGAACCCGGCCACGCCGTCGTCGCGGTAGCGTACGGCCAGCTCGGCGATCTCCATCGAACGGGCGGCGTGCCGCATCGCGGTCAGCAGGGCGCCGACCCGGATCGTGCGGCCCTTCTCGGTGGCACGGGCGGACCCCTCCGCGAAGCCGGCGAGCACCGCCTCGACGACCTGTTCCAGGCTGAGGTCGCGCTCGGTGTGCTGCTCCGGGGCGAACCGGACCTCGGCGTACACCACGCCGTCCTCGGCGAGGTCCTCGGCGCACTCGGCCGCCACCCGGTGCAGCGCGTCGGTGGTCTGCATGACCCCCACGGTGTGCGCGAACGTCTCCAGGTACCGTTCCAGCGAACCCGAGTCAGCGGCCTGGACGAACCACTCGCCCAGCTCCTCCGGATCATTGGTGGGGAGCTGGTCGTAGCCGTTGGCCTCGGCGATCTCGACGATCGTCGCCGGGCGCAGCCCCCCGTCGAGGTGGTCGTGCAACAGTGCCTTCGGCGCCTGCCTGATCTCTTCCAGCGTCGGTGCTGTCATGGACCGACATTATCCGGCCCGGACGGCTTTCAGGTGGACAGGTCGACGTCCTCCCAGCCGGGCGGATCGTCGTGGTACGGCCCGACGAACACCACCGCCCACTCCAGCGCCCACCGCCGCTGCGCGACCACGTACGCGTCCACGTCGCCGGGTGGCGGCTCGGCCCGCAGCGTCGCCTCCTGGTACGCCCAGTCCAGGCAGTAGTACAGGTCGAGCAGCGCCGCGGCCTCCCGGGCGTCCCGCGGCGCCGGCATGCTGCGGGCGCGCCACGCCTGGAACGACTCCCCGCCGTGTACGTCCGGGAACGCCTTCGGCAGCTCCGGCGGGCAGTGCAGCGACGGGTCGAGGTGCTCCGCCCAGCCGAGCAGCCAGGCGAACCCGAACTGCGCGTCCATGTGCATGATGAACGCGTCCCGGTCGCCCTTCTCGCCCGCCAGGAACTGCCACTCCGGCTTGCTCACCTGCTCCAGCAGCCGCCCGTCCAGCAGCCACTGCATCGCGACCTCGGACGGCATCCCGAAGCACCGCTCCAGCACCACGTGCAGGATCGCGACCCGCCCCTCGATCTCCTCGATCGGGCGCAGCGTGACCGCGTCGCCGGGCTCCCAGGTCAGCGGGTACCCCTGCGGCGGCATTGGAATGCCGAGCCGCTCCAGCTCCTCCAGCGACGACCGCCGGATCTCCACCGGATCCGGCACCGGCAACTCGTCGACGTCCACCCGCCCCACTATGCCCGACTCCGCCCGCCCCCCGGGCGCCCGCCGCCCCGGGGTGGCGGCCTCAGGTGACGCGGTCGATCAGCAAAGGGCGACGAGCGGGCGCGGCGTCGCCGACCTCGATCGCGCCGTCCAGCGCCTGCAGCGCCGTCGCGATCCTGGACCCTTCGTCGGTACGCAGCTCCAGCAGCGGTTCACCGTCGCGCACCTGCTCCCCCTCGCGCTTCAGCAGCATGACCCCCGCGGCGGCCGACACCGGGTCCTCCTTGCGCGCCCGGCCGGCCCCGAGCCGCCACGCCGCGACGCCGAGGGCGTACGCGTCGAGCCGGGTGACGTAACCCGCGCGGGGGGCGCGCACCACGTCGGTTTCGGGGGCTACGGGCAACGGCGCGTCAGGGTCGCCGCCCTGCGCGAGCACCATCCGGCGCCAGACGTCCATCGCCCGCCCGTCGGCCAGTACGCCGGCCGGGTCCGGGCCGTGCAGCCCGGCGAGGTTGAGCATCTCCCAGGCGAAGGCGACGGTCAGCTCGACCACGTCGGGCGGGCCGCCGCCGGCCAGCACCTCGACCGACTCGGCCACCTCGACCGCGTTGCCGATCGCCCGTCCCAGCGGCGTGGCCATGTCGGTGAGCAACGCCGACGCTCTCACCCCGTGCGCGGCCCCGAGCGACACCATCGTGCGGGCCAGCTCGCGGGCAGGCTCGAGCTCCTTCATGAACGCGCCGGAGCCGACCTTGACGTCGAGCAGCAGGGCCGACGTACCCTCGGCGATCTTCTTGCTCATGATCGAGCTGGCGATCAGCGGGACCGACTCGACGGTGCCCGTGACGTCGCGCAGGGCGTACAGCTTGCGGTCGGCGGGGGCGAGCGAGTCGGATGCGGCGCAGACGGCCGCGCCGACGTTCTGTAGCTGGCTTTCGAACTCCTCACCGGTCAGCCGGACCCGGAACCCGGGGATCGTCTCCAGCTTGTCCAGCGTGCCGCCGGTGTGGCCCAGGCCCCGGCCGGACAGCTGCGGCACCGCGATCCCGCAGGCCGCCGCGAGCGGCGCCAACGGCAGCGTGATCTTGTCGCCGACGCCGCCGGTGGAGTGCTTGTCGACCAGCGGCCGGGAGACCTTCGACAGGTCCAGCCGCTCGCCCGAGGCGATCATCGCCGCGGTCCACCGGGCGATCTCCCGGCCGGTCATGCCACGCAGCAGGATCGCCATCGCCAGCGCGGACATCTGCTCGTCCGCGACGGCACCCCGGGTGTACGCGTCGATCACCCAGTCGATCTGAGGGTCGGAGAGTTCGTGCCCGTCGCGCTTGGCGCGGATCACGTCGACGGCGGAGAACGTTTCGCTCACTGCGCTGCCCCCTCCCGCCTTCAAGATCGCTATTCCGGGTACGAAAGTGCCGCATGGCAAGCACTTCCGTACCCAAATTAGCGATCATGAATGGGCCTGGCCATCGGCACAGTGGTCAGCAGATGTCGAGCCTGCCGCACAGTCTGTCCACGTACTGCTCGGTGTCCGCGTGCTGCTCGGTGTCCGCGTGCCGCTCGGTGTCCGCGTGCCGCTCGGCGTCCGATCACGGTTCGGTGTCCGAGCGGGGTTCGGATGGTGGCTCGGGCGGCGCGTCAAGCCAGGTCGGTGGGGCCGAACGCGCCGGGGAGGAGGTCGGCGATGGTGCGCGGGCCGTCCGCGGTCTGGACCAGGCACTCGGGACCGCCGTGCTCGACGAGCAGTTGCCGGCAGCGGCCACACGGCGGCAGGGGCGCCCCGGTGGAATCCACGCAGGACACCGCGACCAGACGACCGCCGCCGCTGGCGTGCAACGCCGACACCAGGCCGCACTCGGCGCATAACGTCAGGCCGTACGAGGCGTTCTCGACGTTGCAGCCGGCGACGATCCGCCCGTCGTCGACCAGCCCGGCCGCCCCCACCGCGAGCCCCGAGTACGGCGCGTACGCCCGCCCCGCCGCCCCCGTCGCCGCGGCCCGCAACGCCGCCCAGTCGATCCCGCCCCCGGCCCCGTCGGGGGTGCCGGCCGCGTCGGGGGTGCCGGTCTCGCCGTCAGCCCTTGACATAGGGCTTGCCGTCGGCGGCGGGCGGGCGCACCTTCCCCACCAGGCCCGCGACCGCGAAGATCGTGGCGATGTACGGCGCCATGCCGAGGAACTGCGACGGGATCACGCTGTCGATCGAGTTCAGGTAGATCTGCAGCCGGTCGGCGAAGCCGAACAGCAGCGCCGCCGCCAGCGCGCCGGTCGGGCTGTACCGCCCGAAGATCATCGCGGCGAGGGCGATGAAGCCCTTGCCGTCGGTCATGTTCTTGGTGAACTGGCCGACCGAGCCGATGGTGAAGAACGCGCCGCCGATGCCGGCGATCAGGCCGCCGTACAGGACGCTGCGGTAGCGCACCAGCCGCACCTTGATGCCGACGGTGTCGGCCGCTGTCGGGTGCTCGCCGACCGCGCGTACCCGCATCCCCCAGCGGGTGTGGAACAGGGCCAGGTGCACCGCGATGACCAGGAACAACGCCAGGTACACGAAGATGTTGGCGTCGAACAGCACCGGCCCGATCAGCGGGATCTTCGACAGGCCGGGGATCGTGATGTCCCGGAAGATGCCCGGGTTGTTGAACGTCGACTGGTACGGCTGCATCAGCCGCTCGTACAGGAAGCCGGTGACCCCGAGGGCGAGGACGTCGAGCACCACGCCCAGCACGATCTGGTCCACCAGATACCGGATCGCGAACAGCGCCAGCAGCAGCGCGATCAACAGCCCGCCGATGGCGGCGGCGACCAGGCCGAGCCAGAGGCTGGCGGTCAACGTACCGATCATCGCGGCGCCGAACGCGCCCATCAGGAACTGGCCCTCGATCGCGATGTTGATCACCCCGGCGCGCTCGCAGAGCACCCCCGACAGCGAGCCGAAGATCAGCGGCAGGGCCAGGAAGAGGGCGCCGCCGGCCATCGCCACGAGCGGCATGAAGTGGCCCGCCACCTGCCAGCACAGGAACGACATCACGAACGAGCTGAGCGCCACCGCGGTGGCCAGCCCGAGATGCGCGCTGGCCAGCCGGGTCAGCAGCGCCACGCCAACGACCAGGCACAACACACCGAACCCGACCGCGCCCGGCTGCGCCGGAATACTGATGGCGAACCCTTGCTCGCCTTCGGCGAACGTGAACCGTGCCGCCTCACCCGCCGGCGCCAGCCACCCGAACAGTGCCCCCGCAAGACCACCCAGCAGTACGAAGAGCACCCCGGCCCGCCGTGACCTGGTCCAGAAACCGCGCGCCGTGGTGGATTCGGCGATCTCGTCGAGCAGCAGTGTCGTCATCGCCGTCTCACCAGCCCTTCGCGAGCGCCTGGCCGAGGCCGGCGACCCGCTGCTCCCGGAGCCGGAATATCGCCTTCACCAGCGCCGGCGCCGCGATGAAGATCACGATCATGGCCTGCAGGATCGTCACCATGTCGACCGGGATGTGCGCCTCCACCTGCATCCGTACGGCACCGGCGCGCAGTCCGCCGAACAGCAGCCCGGCCAGCAGCGTCCCGTACGGGGTGCCCCGGCCGAGCAGGGCCACGGTGATCCCGTCGAACCCGACGCCGCCGATCACCGCCGGGGTCAGCGACTGCGCCGGACCGAGCAGCACCGACGCGCCGCCGAGGCCGGCCAGCCCTCCGGAGATCATCATCACCAGCACGTACGTCTTGGTGATGCTCATGCCGGCGGTGCGGGCGGCTTCCGGGTTGGAGCCGACCGCGCGCAGTTCGAAGCCGAGCGTGGAGCGCTGCAGCAGCCAGGCGACCGCCCACGCGGCCACCACGGCGAGCACGATCCCGAAGTTGACCCGCAGGATCTCGCCGGCCAGATGCGGCAGCATCGCGTTGTTGTCCACCAGTTTGCTGATCGCGTCGTGCCGGCCCGGCCGCTGGATGCCGTCCTGGATCACCAGCCACACCAGCAGCTTCGCCGCGATGTAGTTGAGCATGATCGTGGTGATCACCTCGTGCGCCCCGGTACGCGCCTTGAGCCACCCCGGTACGAACCCGTACAGGGCGCCGCCGGCGGCGCCCGCCACCACCGCGACGACCAGGTGCAGCACCGGTGGCAGGTGGATGCCGAAGCCGACCAGCCCGGCGGCGATCGCACCGAGCACGGCCTGACCTTCGCCGCCGATGTTGAACATGCCGGCCCGGAACGCCAGGGTGACCGCCAGGCCGGTGAGGATCAGCGGCGCCGCGTTGGTCAGCGTCTCCGAGATCGGGTCGAACACCCGGGTCCACGGCACCTCGCCCGAGGTGGCTTTGCCCAGCGTGGAGAAGTCGATGATCGCGCCCTTGAACAGCGCCGAGTACGCCCCACCCACCGCGTCGCCGATCGCGGAGAACGTGTCGGCCGGGCGGGAGAAGAAGTATCCGAAGGTGCTCAGCACATTCTGGTCGGAGACCACGATGATCACGGCCCCGACGAACAGCGCCAGTAGGATCGCCAGCGCCGTCACGGTGCCGGCGTTCGCCGTGGTCAGCGCGTCGACAGCCGCCATCCCGTAGCGGCGCGCCCGGCTGCCCCAGGTTTCAGGAACCCCCGGCTCGTCGGGCTCCGCCAGGTCGACGCCCGTCGCGGCCGGCTCCTCGATCCTCGCCTCTGCGACCCTCGACGCGTCGTCCTTCGACTCCCCGGACGTCGGGTCGCCGGACTGCGGGCCGTCGGACCGCGGGCCGTCGGACTTCGGCTCGTCTGTCATGCCTTCTCCTGCGTACCCTCGGCGTCGCCGGAAGCGGCATCGGGGCCGTCGACGGCGGCACCACCGTCACCCGGCACCGCGTCGCCGCTCTCGCCGGAAGCCGGGCCGCGGCCGGCTTCGCCGGTGATGCCGGCCATCAGCAGGCCGACCTGCTCCCGCGGGGTGTCCGGCGAGACGATGTCGAGAATCTGGCCGCGGTACATCACCGCGATCCGGTCGGCCAGCGCGAACACCTCGTCCAGCTCGGTCGCCACCAGCAGTACGGCGGTGCCGCGCTCCCGCTCCGAGATCACCCGGGCGTGGATGAACTCGGTGGAGCCCACGTCGACGCCGCGGGTCGGCTGGCTCGCGATCAGCAGTTTCAGTGGCCGGGACATCTCCCGCGCCACGATCACCTTCTGCTGGTTGCCGCCGGACAGGGTGCCCGCGAGCGTGTCCCCGGACATGCACCGTACGTCGAACTCCACGATCCGCTGCTCGCCGGCCTCGCGGATCGCCGCGGGTTTCAAGGCCACCCCGGAGGCGTACGGGGACTGGTCGAACACGTCGAGCACCAGGTTCTCCGCGACGGAGAAGTCCTTCACCAGGCCGTCGTGGCTGCGGTCCTCGGGGATGTAGCCGACCCCGGCGTGCAGCACCTGCTTGGTACTGCGACCGATCAGCTCCACACCGTCGAGCCGGATCGAGCCGCTGACCGCGGGCCGCAGCCCCATCACCGCCTCGACCAGCTCGGACTGGCCGTTGCCCTGTACGCCGGCGATGCCCAGCACCTCGCCCGCCCGTACGGTCAGGTCGACGCCGTTGACCACCCGGTGGCCCCGGTCGTCGATCATCTTCAGGCCGGAGATCTCCAGCACCGGCGAGCCGGCCCGCAGCGGCGCCTTGTCGACCTTCAACTTGACGGTGCGGCCGACCATCATCGACGCCAGCTCGTCCTCGCTGGCGTCGGGCCGGGTGGTGCCGACCACCTTGCCGCGGCGTACCACCGTGACCCGGTCGGCGATCCGCTGTACTTCCTTCAGCTTGTGGGTGATGAACACGATCGACTTGCCGGCCTCGGCGAGGGACCGCATCACCTCGAGCAGCTCCTCGGTCTCGCCGGGGGTCAGCACCGCCGTCGGCTCGTCCAGGATCAGCAGGTCGGCGTCGCGCCGCAGCGCCTTGATGATCTCGACCCGCTGCTGTACGCCGACCGGCAGCTCCTCGATCAGCGCGTCCGGGTTGACCTGCAGGCCGTACTGCTCGGAGACCCGCTTGACGTCGGCGTACGCGTGTCGCCGGTCCAGCCAGCCGAGCATCCCGGAGCGGACCCGCTCGTCGCCGAGCATCACGTTCTCGGCCACGGTGAACACGTCGATCAGCATGAAGTGCTGGTGCACCATGCCGATGCCGGCCGCGATCGCGGCGCCCGGGGAGTCGATCCTGCGTACGGTGTCGTCGATGACGATCTCGCCGTCGTCGGGCTGCAGCAGGCCGTACAGCACGTTCATCAGCGTGCTCTTGCCGGCGCCGTTCTCGCCGAGCAGCGCGTGAATCTCTCCCGGCTCCACCGTCAGGTCGATGTGGTCGTTGGCGACCAGGTCACCGAACCGCTTGGTGATGCCCCTCAGCTCGAGCTTCAGCTCAGGTCTCCTCGTACGACGAAGGCCGGGGGTCGGGCCTGACAGCCCGACCCCCGGCTTCAGCTCACTTGGGTTGCGCCGCCGACGAGATCTTGACCTTGCCGGAGACGATGTCCTTCCCCAGCTGCTCGATCTCGGCCTTCAGCGCGGCGTCCACCTTGTCCTCGAACTGGTGGTACGGAGCGAGGAACGTGCCCTTGTTGTCGAGCGCGCCCAGGAACGAGCCGCCCTTCTCACCGTCCTTGGCACGCAGCACGGCCTTCTTCACCGCGTCCGGGATGTTCTTCACGACGCTGGTGAGGAACACGCTGCAGTAGTCCGCCGCGCTCTCACATCCGTCGAAGTCCACCCAGATCGTGGTGAGCTTGCCGTCCGACGCCTTCGCCGCGGCGGCGGTGCCCAGACCCGTACCACCCGCGACCGGGAAGACGATGTCGGCGCCCTGCGACTTGAAGTTCTCGGCGAGGGCCTTGCCCTTGTTCTGGTCGGTGAAGCTCTCGGCGAACGACCCGTTCTGGCTCTTCTCGTTCCAGCCGAGCACCTGGACCTTCTTCTTCTTGACCTTGTTGTAGTACTGCACGCCCTCGTAGAAGCCGTCCATGAAGATCGTCACCGGCGGGATCTTCAGGCCGCCGTACGTGGCGACCTTGCCGGTCTTGGACTTCGCCGCGGCGAGGTAGCCGGCCTGGAACGCCGACTGCGCGGTGTTGAACTGCATCGAGTAGACGTTGTCCGCGTCGATGCTCGCGTCCACAATGGCGAACTGCTTGTCCGTGGTCTGCTTGGCGATCTTCTCGGTGGCGTCCCGCATCAAGCCACCCACCGCGACCACCAGCTGGCAGTCACTCTGCGCCTGTTGCTTGAGGTTCGGCTCGTAGTCCGACTCGGCCTTCGAGGTCACGTACTCGACGTCGATCGACGAGTCTTCCTTCTTGGCGGCCTGCATGCCCGACCATGCGGAGGCGTTGAACGACCGGTCGTCCACACCACCGATGTCGGTGACCATACAAGCCTTGAAGGCCTTCTCTTTGTTTCCGCCCTTGCTCTCCTTAGGCGCCTCGCCACAGCCGGCGAGGACGAGCCCGGAGACCGCGATCGCGGCGACGAGGCCTAGCCCAGGTACTCGGCGCACGGTGCACTCCTCCTAATCCGGACCGCACGCTTACTTGGTCTTACTGTGCGGTGACCTAGAGCACGGAGCCTAGCCCCTCGTACCCGCTGGTACAGGCCCTCCGGGGCACGGCGGTATCCAGCCGTGACCTGGCGGCTGAATACCGCCCGAACGGATGGCTCAGCGCCAGAAAACGGCCACCGCCGCGTTGATCAGAGTGAGCCCGCCGATCGCCAGGAAGTGGCCCCGGTTGACCGTTTCGCGGTTGCGCGGCACCACCACCATGATCGCGATCAGGACCGCGATCAGCAGCTTCACCCCGAGCTTGTACGGGTTCAGCTCCGTGTCGCGGGGAAACGGCGCGGACAGCAGCAGTCCGGTCGCCACCTGCAGCAACGCGCCCCACAGCATGGCGCGGTTGATCCGCAGCCGGCCGGAGAAATACTGCGCCGCGAATCCGCCCAACAGCAACGCGAACCCGATCAGGTGTACGTAGCGCAGCGCCAGCCGCAGCAGCTCCAGGGGCTCCATCCACTCACTCTCCTTCAGGCGGTACGTCGGCTCGCGCCTTGCGCCAGCCCTGGATGCCGAGCACCGCGACCGCCGTACCGATCACCAGGGAGACGGTGATCAGCAGTGCGTGCACCCAGAGGAACGACGTCGGTACGCCGTCGGCGAACGACCGTGGGTCGCGCCAGATGGCGAGCGCGAACCGGGGCCAGATCAGCCAGCTCCAGACGCCCACCGCGATCAGGAATCCCGACCAGCCGCGCGACAGTTTCACGCCGGACAGTATGCCCCGCGCCGATCATCCGGTCGCGCCCGGTGCGTCGGGACGGCGTACGGGATCCCCGCCGTTACCGTGGGTGCCATGGGGGTGGGGGCCCAGGTTCTCGTATCGCTGGCGGTGCTGGTGGCCGCCGGCCTGAGCCTGTTGCCCGGCCGGCGGCCACGCCGCCACCCCCGTCGTACGTCCCCGCGCCGCACCCGGCAGACCCGGCGGTCTCAGGCTGCCGCTGCCGGCTCCGGCTGATCGGCGACCGCCGATTCGGCCGGCTCGGCCGCCGTACGGGGGCCGCCTGCCCGGCCGACCAGGGTGAGCAGCGCCAGCGCGGACCAGCCGGCGAGGATCCACATCGGAAGGGTGCCGCCGGCGCCGTCGAAGAAGACGACGGAGCGGAGCAGCGTGCCGCCGGCGCCGGGCGGCAGCCACTGGCCGACCTCGCCCCACGGCTGCGGCAGCATCTCGGGCGCGGAGGTGATCCCGGACAACGGGTTGCCCAGCAGGAACACCACCACCGCGCCGATTACAGCGCCCGCCACCCCGAGCAGCGCCCCCAGACCCGCGATGGCGCCCGCCATCGCGAGCGCGATCAGCGCGACCACCTGCGCGTTCTGCAGGTAGTCGCCGGAGATCGCGTGCAGGCCGTACTGCAGGATCCAGGTGGCGGCGAGGCCGGCGAGGGCGGCGTACAGGATGACGCCGACGAAGCGGGCGATGCGGCCGCCGATCACGAAGGTCAGCAGCATCCCGACGACGATGCTGGTCATGATCAGCGGCAGTACGCCGGCGGCCAGCCCGGCGCCGCGCGGGTCGTCCTTG
>WNGA01002275.1_pt1 | contig 30971 bp, 31 predicted proteins | sample 5400061 | NCBI WGS metagenome assembly WNGA01 (sample SAMN13153366, study PRJNA577476) | soil metagenome | isolation source: 100 cm soil or saprolite under grassland replicate 2 | place: USA:California | collected 2016-06-15 | reverse complement strand
CGCGGCCTGGAGCGTCGACGGCGGCACCGTCCCCATCATCATCTAGCGTGGGAACGTGGAGACCGTCGCACACGCATTCGAGGCACGAATCCGCGAGCACGAGGAGCGGTCGCTGTCGCCGCTCGCCGTCCGCTCCTACGAGACGCGCGGACGCCTGAGGCCGGAGGAGCCGTGCGGCGTGCGCACGCCGTTCCAGCGCGACCGCGACCGGATCGTCCACTCGAAGCCGTTCCGCCGCCTCAAGGGCAAGACGCAGGTGTTCATCGACCCGGCGGGCGACCACTACCGGACGCGGATGACCCACACGCTCGAGACCACCGCGATCTCGCGCGTCGTCGCTCGCGCGCTGCGGCTCAACGAGGATCTGACGGAGGCGATCGGCCTCGGGCACGACATGGGCCATCCGCCCTTCGGCCACGCGGGCGAGGAGGCGCTCGACCGCGCGCTCGAAGCGCGCTTCGCACAGCGCTTCCGTCACAACGAGCAGTCGCTGCGGATCGCGGAACTCCTGAACCTGACCGAGGAGGTGCGGAACGGGATTCTCACGCACACCGGCGATCTCGAGCCGGCGACGCTCGAGGGAAAAATCGTCCGCATCGTCGACCGGGTCGCGTACATCAACCACGACATCGACGACGCGATCCGCTACGGGATCCTCAGCGAAGGCGACCTGCCGCGCGACGAGATCGACCTGCTCGGCGCGACCGGCGCGACGCGGATCGACGCGCTCGTCCACGACCTCGTCGAGAGCTCGGAGCGCGCGGGCGACATTGTGCAGAGCGACGAGGTTGGAGAGGCGATGCTCTCCCTGCGCGCGTTCATGTTCGAGCGCGTCTACCTCGGAGACCACGTGCGCGGCGAGCACGAGCGCGCGCGGCGTGCGGTGCAGACGATCTTCGACCGTCTCGCCGACCGCGGTGAGGACGCTCACGCGATCACCGAGTTCATCGCGGGGATGACCGACCGGTTCGCGCTCGACTACGCGGCAGCTTCGTAGTGGCGCGAATCAAGGACACGAGCGTCGAGGCGGTCAAGAGCGCCGCCGACATCGTCGCGCTCGTCGAGGCGCGCACGCGTTTGCGCAAGGTCGGCGGCCGCTACACCGGACTCTGCCCGTTCCACCAGGAGCGGACGCCGTCGTTCTCCGTCTCGCCGGACCGCGGCACGTACCACTGCTTCGGCTGTGGTGTCGGCGGCGACGCGATCTCGTTCGTGCAGGAGACGGAGGGCGTCGACTTCGTCGGCGCGATCGAGTGGCTCTCCGACCGCTTCAACGTGCCGCTCGAGTACGAGGAGTCGTCGCCGCAGGCGGACGCGGCGCGCAAGCGGCGCGAGCGGCTGCACGCGCTGCTCGAGCAGGCCGCGTCGTTCTACGAGCGCTACCTCTGGGACTCCGCGGCGGGCGAGCCGGTGCGCACCTATCTCGCCTCGCGCGGGCTGGAGGAGCCGGTTTGCAGGGAGTTTCGCCTCGGATTGTCGCCGTCCGGCAACTCGCTCGTGCGGAAGGCGCGGGAGAAGGGATTCACGCAGGCGGAGCTCGCTGACGCCGGATTGCTCAGCCGCCGGGCCGGCGACTACTTCCAGAACCGTCTGATGTTCCCGCTCGCCGACGCGCGCGGAAAGATCGTCGGGTTCCAGGCGCGCAAGCTCCGCGACGACGATCCGCTGCGCGGCAAGTACGTCAACTCGCCCGAGGGCGAGCTGTTCCACAAGTCCGCGCTCCTGTACGGCTTCCACCTCGCGCGGGCCGCGATCGCGAAGCAGGACCGCGCGCTCGTCGTCGAGGGAAACACCGACGTGATCGCGCTGCGGCAGGCGGGGCTCGCGCCCGTCGTCGCGTCGATGGGCACCGCGCTCACCGAGAAGCAGTTGCAGGAGCTGGGACGACTGACGCGCAGGTTGTTCCTCTGCTTCGACGCCGACGCCGCGGGCGAGGAGGCGACGCTGCGCGGGATAGAGCTCGCCCTGGCGCAGGGGTTCGACGTTAAGGTCGTCTCGCTGCCTCCAGGGGGGGATCCGGCCGATGACGCAGCGGGCTTCGAGGCACGGCTCGGCGACGCCGAGCCGTACGCCGTCCACCGCGTGCGGCTCGAGCTCGACCGCGCGCGCGACCGCGGTCACGCGTACTCGCGCGTGCAGGACGTTCTCGACGCGCTGCCCGACTCGCCCGCGCGCCAGGAAGCGTGGCGGCTCGCGAACGACCGGCTCGGGATGACGGTTCAGCTGCGCGCGACGACGCTCGTCGGCGGCGCGCTGTCGCCGAAGCTCCTCGAGCGCGACGAGCGCCTCGAGCTGAACGCGCTCGCCGGCGTGCGCAAGCATCCGAAGCTCGCGCGGATCCTCGCGGAGCTCGGGCCGGAGCACTTCGACCACGCGCTGCACCGGCGCGTCGTCGCGGTGCTCGTCGGACTCGAGGAGCCGGACCGCGAGTTGAAGACGCTGCTCGCCGCACTCGATGCGCGCGCCGACTCGGAGGGGATCGACGAGCAGACGGCGGAGCAGCTCCTGCTCCGGCTGCGCGAGCGGAAGCTGCAGCGCGAGCTCGCGGAGGCGGAGGAGGCACGGCTGCCCGACCTCCAGAAGGCGTTGGCGCGGGTACGGGAGCGCATCCGAGAGTTCGCGTAGGGGCGGCTACAATGGCCGCCGGCCCAGAGCCACCTTCCCCGGTAGCTCAATTGGCAGAGCATCCGGCTGTTAACCGGAGGGTTGTTGGTTCGAGTCCAACCCGGGGAGCTACCCGCGAACGGCGAGGCCCGCCTCGATCAGAAGACGGGCGTCGTCCTCGCCCAGCGGCAATCCGCCGTCGTCGAGCGCCTCGAGCAGGACGGCGAGCTGCGCGTCGACCTGCCGCACCCCGAGCTCTTCGTCGCCGGCGACGAGAACCAACGGAAAGTCACCTTCCTCGAGGTCGTACGGCAGCGGCTCCATCGCCGCGAGCCGCTCGAGCAGCGCGCGAGGCTCGTGTCGGAAGCGCACGACGCGAGCGAGCGGATGCAGACGAAGCTGCGGACCGGCCGCACGCGCCGCGCGCTCGGCGATCTGGCGGCGCGGCAGGAAGCGCAGCTCGTTCGTCGCGAGCTCGAAGGCGAGCACCTCTTCGAGAAGCGGCTCGTCGAGCTTGCCCGATCTCACGAGCTCGAGCAGGAAGGCGGCGAACCGCTCGATCTCGTTGCGAAACTGCAGATCGGTGCGGGACTCGTTCCAGAACCGGTCGGCGATCGACTTCATCCGGTCGCCGAGGATGAAGCACGTGTAGGGCAGCAACATGACGACCGGCGTCAGGCGGTTGGCGCGGTAGAGAGTGCAGCTCACCTCCATGCCCCGCTGCGCCGCGACCGTCTCGAGCCTCGTGCGCTCGCGCGGGTTCAGGTCGTATCGCTCGAGCGCCGCCTCGTCGCCGCGACGGACCGCCCGCGCGAGCTCGGGGGAGGCGACCATGTCCGCAAGCGCGCGTTGAAATCCGATCAGCGACACGCGCGTCGCTAGTGACGCCGCTCCCACGCGGCGCGCGAGAGCTCGAGCTCGTTCCGGATGCCGTCCCACTTCAGCCGCGGGTAGTACGACTCGTGGAACTCGAACGTGATGCCGCAGAGGTTGGGTGCTGCCGAGACGACGTCGTCAAGCAGGCGCCACACCGACTCCGGCGACGGGCCCGAGTGCGAGTCGGTGTACATGCCTGCGAGCTCGCTCCCTCCGGCGACGTGCACCTCGACCACTCTCGTGAGGTCGATCTCGTGGACGAACTCGTGGGCGTCGAAGCCGTGGTTCGTCGCGTCCACGACGACGTTGTGCACGTCGAGAAGAAGACCGCAGCCGGTTCCTGACGTCAGGCGGTTCAGGAACTCGGGCTCCGTCAGGTCCTGGTCGGGGATGTCGATGTACGAGACGTTGTTCTCGAGCAGGAAGGGCGCAGGGATCCGCTCCTGGACGAGCTCGACCCGCTCGGCGACCAGCGCCAGGACGTCCTCGTCATAGGGGAACGGAATCGCGAGCCCTGCGTTGTGGTCGTGGCCGCGCTCGTCGACGACGCGAACGTACGAAAGATGATCGCTGTGCCACGGGAACGCGAAGCGGCGCTGCCACGCAGCGACCTGCTCGACGTATTCGAGATCGAAGAAGCCGGCGCTCGCGATCGACAGTCCGATGCCGTGTGCGACGAGCGGGATACGTGCCGACAGCCAGTCGAGGAAATCGACGTCCGCCTCGAGCTCTTCGTAGCGTGGCTCGGCACCGGCGCCGCCGTCGCTCCAGAAGGTGTCCGGGATGATCGCGACGTAGTCGACGAGGTCGAGGTTCGCCCGCAGGAAGTCGGGCAATGCCGCGTTGTAGAGCACGCCGACGCCCAACCGTGTGGCCGACGCGATTCGATCGGGCGGCGACACCGCCCGAACTTCCTGCGGACCTTCGCTCACCTAGTGCGTGAGCTCGCCGCTCGCCAGGTCGACGCGGGCGACCTGCTCGAGCTCCTCCCGGATGATGAAAGGAATGCCCGAAAGGCACGGTCCGCACCCGCGCGGCGAGATTTTGGGAAGCACCTCGCGTGAGAGCTTCTCCTGGATCTTCAGGAGGTCGACGAGCTTCGTTCCGTGCCCGACGACGAGCTCGAGGACTCCGCCCTTGCCCTTGGCGTAGTAGACCCGGGCTTGCGCTGCCATGACGCTCCTTTCCCTTCGCTGGAAACGGAAGCGCCGCAGTGGCGCGGAGTGTGACAGATCCGTTTTGGGTTTGCCGGATTCTTGACAGCGCACTCGCTTTCTGGGCGAAATCGTCATCGATGCTTCTTCGCGAGGTCGAATATGCACGCCCGAGGAGCATCGAGGAGGCGATCGAGCTCCTCTCCGGCTACGACGGCGCGCGGCCGCTCGCCGGCGGGCAGACGCTGATCAACGTGATGAAGGCGCGCGCCGCCGCCCCGGACGTCCTCGTCGATCTCGCGGACCTCGACGAGCTGCGCGGGGTTCGCGACCTCGGCAACGGCAGTGTCGAGATCGGCGCGATGACGACGTACTCGCAGCTGATGCGGGACGAGTCTGCGGGCGCGCGCTCGATCCTCGGCGAGGTCGCGTCCACGATCGCCGACGTGCAGGTGCGCAACCGCGGCACGATCGGGGGCAACGTCTGCTCGAACGACCCGACCAACCACTTTCCGCCGCTGCTCGTTGCCCTCGGGGCGCGCTTCACGATTCGCGGCGCGGCCGGTGAGCGCGAGGTCGCTGCGGAAGACTTCTTCCTCGGCGTCTACATGACCGCCGCTGGTCCCGGCGAGCTGCTGACGAAGATCACGATCCCGGCCGGCGGCCAGGACGGCTTCGCCACCGTCACGATCGGCGCCGACGGAACGGCGATCGTCTCTGCGGCGGCGTCGCTGAACGGCGGCGTCCGGGTCGCGATCGGGTGCGTCGACGCCGTCCCGGTGCGCGCGCGCGAGCTCGAGGAGCGGCTCGGTGCCGATCTTTCGGAGGAGAACGTGCGCGCCGCGGCGGCGAGCGTCGGCACGACGCTCGACCCGCCCTCGGACGTGCACGCGTCAGCCGACTACCGGCGTCATCTCGCAGGCGTGCTCGCCGCGCGTGCCGTGCTCGCCGCGAAGGAGCGCCGGTGAGCGACCCGATTCGCACGAAACGCATCGCCGTCACGGTGAACGGCGAGGAAATCGAGTACGACGTCGAGGCGCGCCGCCTGCTCGTTCACTTTCTGCGCGACGACCTCGACCTGACGGGGACGCACGTCGGCTGCGACACCGGCAACTGCGGCGCGTGCACGGTTCTCTACAACGGTGTCGCGGCGAAGAGCTGCATGCTGCTCGCGATCCAGGCCGACGGCGCGACGATCGAGACCGTCGAGTCGCTGTCACCGGACGGCGAGCTGACACGGCTGCAGCAGTCCTTCTCCGACCACCATGCGCTGCAGTGCGGCTACTGCACGCCCGGGATGCTGATGAGCGCGAAGCATCTCCTCGACGAGAATCCACATCCGAGCGAGGACGAGATCCGCAAGGCGATCCAAGGAAACATCTGCCGCTGCACGGGGTACGTCAACATCGTCGAGGCGATCAAGGCGGCGTCGCAGTGACCGAGACGACCACGCAGCCACTCGTCGTCGAAAAGACCGAGACGAAGCCCGGCTTCGCCGGCACGAGTGTGCCGCGCAAGGAGGACAAACGGCTCGTCCAGGGACAGGGCGTCTTCTTCGACGACGTGAAGCGACACGGCATGGGGTACGTGCACTTCGTCCGCTCGCCGTACGCCCACGCGAAGATCAAGTCGATCGACGTCTCGGCAGCGCTCGAACTTCCGGGCGTCTACGGGACGCTCACCGGCGACGAGGTCGCGATCCTCACCGACCCGTTCTTCGAGCTCTCCGTCAAGCCGGGCGCGGACATCAAGGACTACGCGCTCGCAGTCGGGCGCGTGCGGCACGTCGGCGAGCCCGTCGCCGCGGTCGTCGCGTCCTCGCGCGAGCTCGCGCGCGACGCGGCGGAGCTCGTCGAGGTCGACTACGAGCCGCTGGCCGCGCTCACGACCGCCGAGCAGGCGCTCGACGACGAGGTGGTTCTGCACGAGGACGCCGGCTCGAACGTCGTCTGGCAGGGACTCTTCGACTGGGGCGACTACGAGGGCGCGGTCGCCGAGGCCGACCGGATCGTCCGCATCGAGCGCCTCCACTTCGACCGCTTCTCGTCGACGCCGCTCGAGTGCAGCGGCGTACTCGTCGAGTACAACCGCGGCACCGGCCAGTGGACGCTCTACGGCAACCACCAGATGCCGGGAGTCGGCGCGATCTGGATGGCGCCCGCGCTGCGCGCCGGCATCGACAAGCTGCGGTTCGTCTCGCAGGACATCGGCGGCGCGTTCGGCAACAAGATCTGCCTCCATCCACAGTACGTCGCCTGCTGTCTCCTCGCGCGCAAGCTGAACCGGCCGGTGCAGTGGACGGAGTGGCGGACCGACCAGCATACGGCGAACGCGCACGGGAACGAGCGCACCTTCCTCGACGTCGAGGTGCCCGTGAAGAGCGACGGAACGCTGCTCGGTTTGAAGGTACGCGCGCTGGACGACTGCGGCGCCTTCCCTCGCTACGAGCCTCTCGGCTGCATCATCTGGGCGCAGGTGACGCCCGGCTGCTACCGCTGGCGCAACATCCGGGTCGACTTCACGCAGGTCTGTACGAACAAGTCGCCGGTGTCGCCGAACCGCGGCTATTCGCGCATGCAGCACCTATGGCTCACCGAGCGCGTCATCGACCTCGTCGCGCACGAGCTCGGCCTCGACCCCGTCGAGGTTCGGAAGCGGAACTACGTCCGCGCCGAGGAGATGCCGTACGAGACGCCGAACGGCTGCGTCTACGACTCGGGCGACTACGCACGCTGTCTGGACATCGCGCTCGACCTGATCGGCTACGACGAGCTCGACGCCAAGCGCAGCGATGCCGAGGCCCGCGGTCGGCTGCTCGGCTTCGGCATCGGCTCGACGCTCGACTCGGGCACGAACAACTTCGGTCAGTCGACGCTGCTCAACCCCGACCTGCAGTTCTCCGGCAACAACGAGGTCGCGACGGTGAAGCTCGACATCTTCGGCGAGATCGTCGTCACGCTCGGAACGGTGCCGCAGGGACAGGGACACGAGACGACGGCTGCACAGGTTGTCGCCGACATCCTCGGTTGCACGCCCGACGACGTGAACGTGCGCGCCGGCCACGACTCGTACTGGAACTCGCACGCGGGCTTCTCGGGAACGTACGCCTCGCAGTTCGCGGTGACGGGACTCGGCGCGGTGAAGGGCGCGACCGACAAACTCGCGCACGAGATCAAGCGCGTCGCGGCTGCGGTGTTCGGCGCCGGCGTCGACGACATCGAGCTGGCCGAAGGCCAGGCGCGGCTGAAGGCGAACGCGGAGGCTGCCATTCCGTTCATGGGGATCGGCGCGATCGTCAACGCGAACAACGCGATCCTGCCCGAGGACGTCCGCGACGTGACGCTCAACTGCCGCTACGTCTACGTGCCGCCGTTCCAGCTTCCCGACAAGGAGCGGAAGTTCGGGAATCTGACGCTGACCTACGCGACGCAGGTTCACGTCGCGCTCGTCGAGATCGATCCCGAGACAGGCGTGTACGACATCGTCGACTACGCCGCGGTCGACGACTGCGGCACGCGGATCCACCCGCAGATCGTCGAGGGACAGGTGCACGGCGCGACCGCGCAGGCGCTCGGCGCCGCGACCCACGAGATCTTCGCGTACGACGACGACGGAAACCTGCTGACTCCGAACTTCTACGACTACCACGTGCCGCACGCGCTCGACATGCCGCCGCTGAAGACGTCGTCGATCGAGTCTCCGTCGCCGTTCACGCCGCTCGGCGCGAAGGGGATGGGCGAGGGCGGCGGAGCCGGCATCCACGCGGTCTGCGCCGCGCTGCAGGACGCGCTCGCCTCGCGCGGCAAACCGACGGTTTGGCGCAGCTGCAACTCTTACCACCAGGTGTGGGAGTACCTGCAGCAGGGCCGCAGGCTCGTCGAGGTGACGGAGCCGTGAGGGTGGAGGGGACGAAGTCGCTCTCCGCGCCGCGCGACACGGTCTGGGAGGTGCTGAACTCGCCCGAGCAAATGGCGAAGCTGATGCCGGGCGTCGAGTCGTTCAACGTCTCCGACGAGACGCACTGGCGCGCGAACGTGAAGATCCCCCTCGGTCTGGGCGGGCTGCGCATGTCGATCGATTTCACGAAGCTCGAGGAGCGCGAGCCCGAGTTCGCGAAGCTGCACGCGAAGGGCAACGGCGTCGGCGCGATCATGAACATGGAGACGGCGTTCCACCTCAGCGACGCCGCCGGCGGCACCGAGATGCGGTGGGAGGCAGACGTCAAGATCGCCGGCCCGGTCGGCTCGATGGGTCAGCGCGTGCTGCAACCGATCGTCAACCAGCAGGTGAACAACGTCCTGGCGGCGCTCGAGCGGCAGGTCGCCGAGGCCGCCGCGGCACGCTGACCGTTCCATTCCGCATCGGAGTCATGCAGCTCACGATGGAGCCCGTGGGCGAGATGCTCGCGACCGCGCGCGCGCTCGACGAGCACGGCTTCGACACGATCTGGCTCGCGGAGGCGTACCCATGGTGGCGCAAGCACCAGATGGAGGCGCGCTCGTCCACGGTCGTGTCGGCGCTGATTGCGAAGGAGACGAAGCGGCTGACGATTGGCTGGGGCATCATCTCGCCGTTCACGCGCCATCCGGTGCAGGTGGCGATGGACGCGCGCGTCGTCCAGGAGCTTGCGCCGGGTCGTTTCATCCTCGGCTTCGGAACGTCGAAGATCTTCCTGAACAACGCGCGGATGCAGACGACGAAGACGCTCGGACCGATGCGTGACGCCGTGACGATCGTGCGCGGCGTGCTCTCGGGAGAGCGCTTCGAGTACGAAGGCGCGACGTGGAGCGCCGACGTGCCGGCGCAGGACGCCGACGCCGATGCGCCGCGCGCGGTGCCGCCGGTTTACGTTGCTGCAACGGCGCCGAAGATGCAGGCGCTCGCTGGCGAGATCGGCGATGGTTGCCTGACGCCGTCGATCACGACGCCGCCGTTCGTCCGCTACACGTGTGAGAACGTCGTCGCGGACATCGACATTGGTTGCACGGTCGTCGCGTCGATCGCCGAGGATCGCGACGAAGGTCGCGACGGCGCGCGCGAGATCGCCGGGATGTATCTCGCGAACAAGGTCCAGAACATCAAAGGCTCGGCCGACACGCTGCTCGACCTCGCTGGGATCGACATGGACGAGATCCGCCCGGTCGCGGAGGCGATGGAGCGCGGTGGGCGGCTCGCGGCCAAGGAGCAGGTGACGGACGAGCTACTCGACAAGTGCAGGCCGATCGCCGGAACTCCGGCCGACTGCACCGCGGCGATCGAGGAGTACCGTGACGCTGGGTGCACGCACGTGATGCTCGAGCTGTGGGGGGAGAAGCGACACGACCAGATCCGGCTGTTCGCGGACAAGGTCCTGCCGCACTTCCGATGATCGACGAACGGCGTCTCGTCGACCTCGCGCTGCGGCTCGTGTCGACGCCTTCGTTCACCGGCTCGGAGGAGGCGGCCGCGCGGCTCGTGCGCGACGAGCTCGACTCGATCGGATTGCAGACCCAGTGGCAGCAGGTCGAGGATGGACGTGCGAACGTGCTCGGCACGTGGGCGGGAACGGGCGACGGGCCGGCGCTGATGTTCAACGGGCACCTCGACACGTCCTACTCCGGCCGCGAGCCGTGGCTCGCCGGCATCCCGGGGTTTCAGCCTGACGGCTTCGAGCGCGACGGCCGCATCTACGGGCTCGGGATCTCGAACATGAAAGGTGCGGTCGCGTGTTACGTCGAGGCGGTGCGCGCTCTGCAGGGGGCCGGCGTGCGGTTGAAGGGCGACGTGCTGATCGCGGCGGTCGCGGGCGAGATCGAGAAGACGCAGCAGGGCGACGCGCAGGGCGCGGAGTTCCGCGGCTACGCGGCCGGCTCGCGCTACCTCGTCACGCACGGCGGCGTCGCCGACATGTGCATCCTCGGCGAGCCGACCGAGAACAAGCTCGTGCTTGCGCACTTCGGCTCGCTCTGGCTGCGCCTCTCGACGCACGGACCCTTCGTCCATACGGCGTTCAGCGAGGGGCGGCGCGACGAGAACTCGATCCTGCGCATGCGCCCGGTGCTCGACGCGGTGCTCGAGTGGCTGCCTGACTGGGAAGGCGAGATGTCGTACGGAGACGTCCGCGGCGTCGCGAACGTCGGCTCGATCGAGGGCGGCTTCGGCTGGCGTGCGTCGCGGACGCCGCACCGCACCGACCTCTATCTCGACCTGCGCGTGCCGCCCGACGTGGCGATGGCGGATGCGCGGCGCAAGGCACTCGAGTTCGCGCGATCGCTCGACGGCGTCGAGGCCGAGGTGTACGTGACCGCCCCGGGGGCTGAGATCGGGGAGTCGCATCCGCTTGTCGGGGCGCTCGAGGCGGCGCACGCGGAGGTCTTTGGCGCGCCCGCAGAGCGCGACGTGACGCGCTGGTTCTCTGACGCGTCCGTGCTGACCCGGTACGGCATCGCGACGGTCAACTACGGCACGTCGAGCGGCCTCCCGGACGCTGAGCTCGGCGAGAATCTCGCCATCGACGGACTCGTGAAGACGGCTGAGGTGTACGCGCGGACGGCGATGTCCGTGTGCGGTGTCGTATGAAGCTCGTCACGTTCGACGACGGCAAGGTCGGGCGCATCGACGACGACGCTCTCGTCGAGTTCGACGTTCCCTCGATGCGCGAGTATTTCGAGCGCGGCGGCGCGGACGACACGGGGCGTGAGCACGCGCTCGCGGACGTCAGGCTTCGCGCGCCGATCATCCCGAAGAAGCTGATCCACACCGCGGGCAACTACCGCGAGCACGAGGAGGAGTCGAAGCGCGTCGGGTGGTCGCACGAGATCGCGCCGTGGATCTTCTTCTTCCAGAACGTCGACGCGATCGTCGGTCCGGACGAGCCGATCATTTACCCGGAGCACCTGACCGAGGAGCTCGACTACGAGCTCGAGCTCGCGGTCGTGATCCGCAAGGCGGGCAAGTGGTTCTCCGACGAGGAGGCGCAGGACTACATCGGCGGCTACGTGATCTTCAACGACATCACGGCGCGCGACATCCAGCGGCGCGAGATGCGGTCGGGCGTGTTCTCGTTCTGCAAGGCGATCGACACGTTCTGCCCGCTCGGACCGTGGATCGTGACGCCGGACGAGATCCCGAATCCGAACGACCTGAGGATGGAGCTGCGCGTGAACGGCGAGCCGCGTCAGGTCTCGCACACCGGCAACATGACGCCGACGATCGCGCAGATCGTCGCGCACTACTCCGGCGTCGGGTACAGCGCCGGCGACGTCCTCTCGACCGGAACGGTGAGCGGCGTCGCCGGCTTCTCGGAGGACGCGGCATCGCTCTACCTGAAGCCTGGGGATGTCATCGAGGCCGAGATCGAGCGGATCGGCGTGCTCCGCAACCCGGTCGTGTCGTGGCAGGAGGCGCACGGCCGGCCGGCGCCGCCGCGGGCGCGCTCGTGAACGCAAAAAGAAAGGAAACCCCCACCCAAGGGTGGGGAGCCGGTCCCGCCGCCCTCAACGGCCGACGCTACCGCACCGCCTCGCGCCCAATCGTGCTGATTCGGTGCCGATTCGCAGGAGGGTGCGCGTGACGAGCTTCCGCGAAGCGTTCCCGATCCTCGCCGTCGACGACCCGGCCCGCGCCGGCGAGTTCTACATCTCGACGCTCGGTTTTGAACAGAAGTACCGCTTCCCGCCCGAGGGCGAGCCCGACTTCCTCTTCCTTTCGTTGCCGCCGCTCGGGATCGGGATCGGCCGGCGGCGAGAGGGTGAGCCCGAGCACGCGCTCTGCATCTACACGGACGACGTCGACGCCGCGGCCGAAGCGCTGCGCGCCGCCGGCGCCGGCGAGGTGACTCCGCCCGCGGACCAGGCCTGGGGCGAGCGGATGACGAGGTTCCGCGACCTCGACGGCCACCTGCTCGTGATCGTCGCGCCGAGCGAATGAGCTGGCCGCGGGACGACGCGAAGCTCGAGCGCGTCCGCGGGCTGATGGCGGAGGAGGACGTGGACGCACTCGTCGTCCGCGCGCCCGACAACGTTCTCTACCTCTCGAACTTCCTGCCGATGAAGGGCTACGACGCGGTCGTCTTTCCGCGCGAGGGCGAGCCGACGCTGGTCGCGCTCGAGCCGTCGCTCGACGACGCGGAGCGCATGGCGTGGACAGACGATGTCAGAGTCTTCAGAGGCTACGACGAAACCGACGCACGACCGCCGGCCGCGCGTGCGCTCGACCTCGCGCTCGACGTGTGCCGGGAGCGCGGACTCGAACGGATCGGGCTCGAGCTCTCGCAGGGCACGCAGACCGCCGACCGGATGGTTGGTGAGCCGACGACGCCGACGGCCGCGTTCTTCGAGGCGTTCGAGCACCGCGTCGACGCGTCGCCGCTGCTCGCTCAGGCGCGGATGCTGAAGACGGAGCAGGAGCTGGAGCGGATGCGCCTGGCGAACGCGCTTGCGGCACTCGCACTCGACATGGTCAAAGGGGAGCTCCACACGGGCATGACGGAGGCGCAGGCGGCGGCGGTGTGGGAGGGAGCGGTGCACGCGCGCGGGACCGGCTTCGAGGGAAAGGTCGAGAACGCACGCGGCTACTCGCTCGTCTGGTCGGGCGCGGGTATCAAGACGTTCACGGCGACGAGCGATCGTCCGATCGTCGAGCACGAGCCGACGCTGTTCGAGATCTGGGTCAGCGCCGACGGCTACTGGTGCGACCACACCAAGAACCTCTGCGTCGGGGAGCTCGACCCGCGCTACGCCGAGCTCGAGGCGCAGCTGCTCGACATCTATGACCGAGCCGTTGCGCACTGCACGGACGGCGCGTCGCTCGCGGAGCTCGACGTCTTGATTCGCGACGGGATTGCCGCCGCCGGCTATCCCGGGCAGCCGTCGCATCCAGTCGCGCACGGCGTCGGCGCCCGCGCGCACGAGCCGCCGTATGCGCATCGCGCCGGCTCCGGCACGATTCGCGCGGGAATGGTGCTCGCGATCGAGCCCGGGATCTACTGGGATGGCGGCGGCGGCCTGCGCGTCGAGGACAACTGGCTCGTCACCCCCGGCGCGCCGGAGAAGCTCTGCTCGTTCCCCGACGGGATCGTGCCGGTATGACGGTCGAGCGCGACCAGCTCTACACGGGCGACCTCAACGAACGCGCCCTCGAGCCGCAGCCGCGCGGCCCGATCGGCCTCTACGACACGACGCTTCGGGACGGCGAGCAGACGGTCGGCGTCGTCCTCGATCCCGGTCAGAAGCTCGAGCTCGCGCGACTGCTCGACGGACTCGGGATCGAGCGCATCGAGGCCGGTTTCCCGCGCACCTCCGACGACGACGCGCGCGCCGTGAAGCTGATCGCCGGCGCGGGGCTCGACGCCGAGGTGTGGGGCTTCTCGCGCGCGGTCCCCGCCGACGTCGAAGCGCTCGTCGAGCTCGGCGTGCGCCACGCGGTGATCGAGTCACCCGTCTCCGACCTGAAGCTCCGCGCGTACGGCGTCGAGCGGGACGAGATGTTGCGCCGCATCGCGGCCGCGGTGTCGTTCGCCGCGCAGAACGACATCACCGTGGCGTACTTCGGCGTCGACGGGACGCGCGCAGAGCTCGAGTTCCTGCGCACCGCGTACACGACCGCGATCGAGGCCGGCGCGCGGGAGGCGGTCGTGGTCGATACGCTCGGCGTCGCGACGCCGGAAGCCGCTGCGTACCTCGTCGCGCAGGTCTCGGAGTGGGTCGACGTCCCTCTGCACTGGCACGGGCACGACGACTTCGGGCTCGCCACCGCCGCCGCGGTCGCCGCGGTCCAGGCAGGCGCGACGTGGGTGCAGGGGACGCTGAACGGGATGGGCGAGCGCGCGGGCAACGCGAGCCTCGCTGAGATCGCGCTCGCGCTCGAAGCGCTCTACGGGATCCGCACGAACCTCCGGCTCGAGGGAGTCCGCGACGCTGCCGCTCGGCTGCGCGAGCTCTGCGGGTACGAGCTCGACCCGTGGAAGCCGTTGCTCGGTGAGACGCTCTTCCGGCGGGAATCGGGCGCCGTCGCGTCGCAATTCCACGATCCCGCGTCGATCGAGCCGTACGCCGCTTCGCTCGTCGGCGCGGAGCGGTCGCTCGTCCTCGGCAAGAAGTCCGGGCTCGACTCGATCCGGATCAAGGTCGAGGAGCTCGGACTCGACGTGTCCGACGAGCGCTTCCCCGAGCTGCTCGCCCGCGTCAAGCTGCTCGGCGCCGAGAAACGCGGGCTCGTCGACGACGAGGAGTTCCGGCAGATCGTCGCGACGCTCTGACAGGATTGTGCCGGTGAGCGTTCCGCCCGCGTTCGACACGCTGAAGCAGAAGCTCGGCGAAGTCCACGACCTCGTGAAAACGGGGTCGCTCTTGTCGTGGGATCAGCAAACGGTGATGCCGTCCGGCGGCTCGAGCGTCCGCGCCGAGCAGCTCGCAACGATCGGCCGGCTCTCGCACGAGACGTTCATCTCCGACGAGATCGGCAACCTGCTCGAAGAGCTGCGCGGGTACGAGGAGAGCCTCGACCGCGACTCCGACGAGGCGAGCCTGATCCGGGTCGCGCGACGCGACTACGAGAAGGCGGTGCGCGTGCCGCCCGATCTGTCCGCCGAGATCACGCGCGTCGGCTCGCAGGCGTTCACGACCTGGGTCGGGGCGCGGGCTGAATCCGACTACGACCGGTTCCGCCCGTGGCTGGAGCAGCTCGTCGAGCTGAAGCAGCGCTACGTCGACTGCTTCCCGCCCGCCGAGGATCCGTACGACACGCTGCTCGACGACTACGAGCCGGGAATGAAGACGGCCGAGGTGCGCGTGATCTTCGACCGGCTGAAGGAGGAGCTGATTCCGCTCATCGGAGCGGCGAGGGCAAACGCGAAACCCGCGATCGCGGGTCGGTTCGCGGCAGCGAAGCAACGCGAGCTGTCGCTCGAGATCGTGCACCGCTTCGGCTACGACGACGCGGGCTGGCGCATCGACACCGCCCCGCATCCGTTCGCGTCGTCGTTCGGGACGGGCGACATCCGGATCACGACGCGTGAGCCCGAGGATTCGCTCGACGGTCTCTTCGCGACCATGCACGAGTGCGGACACGGGCTCTACGAGAACGGCGTCGATCCCGCGCTCGAGCGCACGCTGCTCTGCCGCGGCGCGTCGCTCGGGCTGCACGAGTCGCAGTCGCGGCTGTGGGAGAACCTCGTCGGCCGCTCGCGCCCGTTCTGGTCGTGGTTCTTCCCGCGCCTGCAGGCGACCTTCCCCGCCGAGCTCGGTGACGTCGACGAGGAGACGTGGTTCCGCTCGATCAACGACGTCGCGCCGGGCCTGATCCGGATCGACGCCGACGAGGCGTCGTACAACCTCCACATCATCCTGCGCTTCGAGCTCGAGCAGCGAATCATGGCCGGGCTCGACCTTCGCGAGCTGCCCGACGCGTGGAACGCCGCGATGTCGGAGTACCTCGGCGTCGACGTGCCGGACGACGCGCACGGTGTTCTCCAGGACGTGCACTGGTCGCGCGGCGGTTTCGGCTACTTCCCGACCTACTCGCTCGGCAACGTGATGAGCGTGCAGATCTGGGAGCGCATGCGCACCGAGCTCCCGGACCTCGACGAGCAGATGGCGCGCGGCGAGTTCGGCGCGCTCCGTGAGTGGCTGCGCGCGACCCTGCACCGCCACGGCCGCAAGTTCCTCCCGGCCGAGACGCTCGAGCGCGCCGTCGGCGGGCCGATCGACCCCGAGCCTTACCTGCGCTACCTCCAAGGAAAGCTCGCGGTGGTGTGATCGAGCGGGTCTGCGTCGTCGGCGGGGGCGTGATCGGCTCCCTCTTCGCGGGACATCTCGGCCAGGTGACGGACGTGTCGGTGCTCTGCCGGCGCGACGAGCACGCGCGGGCGCTCGCCGAGCACGGCCTGCGCGTCTCGGGCAGGCACGAGCTGACCACGCCCGTCGCGGCCGCGGTCTCGCCGGACGACCTGCCCGAGCCGGACCTCGTGATCGTGGCGACGAAGGCGACGGGGCTGGAGGCGGCAGCCGCCTCGCTGGCCGGCCGCTGGCCGGCTGCGACGGTGATGACCGTCCAGAACGGGCTCGGCGCGGAGGACGTGGTCCGCAGACGAGGAGACTGGCCGCTGCTCTCGGCGGTCACGTTCATGTCGGGCACGAAGCACTCGGACACGCACGTGGAGTACATCCTCGACACCGAGACGTGGATCGGCCCCTACCGCGGCGCCGCGCTCGAGCGGGCCCGCGAGGCGGGCGAGCTGCTCGCACGTTCCGGACTCAACGTCGAGGTGCTGGAGGATCTGCGCCCGGCGCAGTGGTCGAAGCTGATCTTCAATGCGACGGTCAACGGTGTCGCGGCGTTGACGGGGCTTCCGCACGACTTCCATTTCGCAGACGGCGCGCTCGGCGAGCTCGTCCATACACTCGTCGACGAAGGCAAGGCGATTGCGCACGCGGCCGGCATCGAGCTGCACGACGATCCATGGGAGATGAACGTCCTCGCAACGCGGCGCGGCAGCGCGCACTACCCCTCCATGCTCGAGGACGTCGAGCGCGGGCGGCCGACGGAGGTCGAGCTGATCAACGGCGCGCTCGTACGCCAGGCGAGAGAGCATGGCCTCGACGCGCCGCTGCAGGGTGCGGTGTACGCGCTCATCCGCGGCCGCGAGGCGGCTTACGCGCGTCCGGAACAGCCATGACGGGGGTCAGACCCCTGTCATGGCCGGAAGGGACGTGGCGGTGAGGATCTGCGTCGTCGGCTGCGGGGCGGTGGGCTCGCTGTTCGCGGCGAACCTCGCGCAGCTCGACGACGTCGAGGTCTGGGCCTACGACCTTGCGCGCGAGCACGTCGACGCGATCAACGCGCACGGCCTGCGGCTCTCCGGGGCGGGGGAGGTCGTCGGCCGCGTTCGCGCGACCGCCGCCGCGCAGGAGGTGCCGCCCTGCGACTTCGGCATCGTTGCGACGAAGGCGATGCACACGTCGGCGGCCGTCGCGGCGACCGCGCACGCGTTCGCAAACGGGTGCGTCGCGTCGGTGCAGAACGGGATCGGAAACGAAGAGGCGATCGCGGAGCACGTCGAGCGCGTCATCCGCGGGACGACCTTCCCGGCCGGCAAGCTGCTCGAGCCGGGCCACGTTCAGTGGGATGTGGAGGGCGACACGACGCTCGGACCGTTCGAGCCGCAGCCGGCGCCGCAGACGGAGGTCGAACGCCTCGCGGACGCGTGCACGCGCGCGGGCATGCCGACGCACGCGGTTGCGGATGCGCGTGGCCCGCAGTGGCGGAAGCTGATCTTCAACGCGGCGACGAATCCGCTCGGTGCGCTGACGCGCCTCACGCACGGGCGCGTCTGCGAGCGGCGCGATCTGCGCGTGCTCGTCACCGGCCTCGTCGACGAGGGAAAGGCCGTCGCGGCCGCGCAGGCGATCGAGCTCGACGCCGACCCCGAGCAGCTGATCGACCACGCCGCGCGCAAGGACGTCGCGTACGACCACAAGGCGTCGATGCTGCAGGACGTCGAGGCGCGGCGGCAGACCGAGGTCGACTTCCTGAACGGCGGCATCGTCCGCTTCGGGGAGCAGCACGGCGTCGCGACGCCGCTCAACCGCGCGATCTGGGCGCTCGTGAAAGGCTTGGAGGCGTCGTGGACGAGGTGAAGCGCCGCTACTCGAACGTGTGCGCCGCGCTCGAGAGAGACGGTCTCGACGCCGCGCTCGTCTGCGGCAGCGAGTACACCGGCTTCGAGGGCGCGGTCACGTACCTGAGCGGCTTCACGATCGTGCACCGCTACGCGTACGTCCTCCTCCCGCGCGAGGGCGAGCCCGCGATCGTCTTTCCGTCGGAAGCGCGGTACGTCGGCGAGCACGGCGACGCGTGGATCGACGAGCAGGTGTTCGCCGACCGGCCGGGTGAGTGGCTCGTGGACCGGCTGCGCGGACAGCGGGTCGGCGTCTACGGGCTCGACTACGTGATGACGGTCCGCGACTACGTCGCTCTCGCCGACGCCGTCGAGCTCGTGCGGTGGGACGAGGAGTTCGACCTCGCACGCGCGGTGAAATCCGAAGCCGAGCTCGAGTCGGTGCGGGACAGCGTGCGCATCAACACCGACGGCTTCCGCGCCTTCCGCGACGCCTACGCGCCGGGGAAGAGCGCCGCGGAGGTGCTCGCACCGGCGGAGAAGCTCTTCGTCGACCGAGGCTGCGGCCGCTTGACGATGAACATGGTGCTCGTCGGCGCCGAGTTCGCGCTCGCGCGCGCCGACACGATCCTCGGCGACTTCTGCGTCCCGTCGCTCGAGATCGCCGGGCCGGGCGGCCACTGGGTCGAGGTGTCGCGCGCGATCGGCACGCCGACCGCGGAGGTGCAGAAGATGCTCGACGCGTACGCGGAGTACTACGAGACGGCGAAGCAGGCGCTGAAGCCGGGCGCGACGGCGCACGGCGTCCACCGCGCCGTGTCGAAGGGATTCACCGAGCGCGGCTACCACCTCGGCCACGTCACCGGACACTCGATCGGGATGACGATGATCGAGTTCCCGAAGATCGGCGAAGGCGTCGAGACGGAGCTCGCCGCGAACATGGTCTTCTCGATGCACCCGCATGCGATCGCCGCGGATGGACGCGAGTGCCTCTACATGCAGGACACGTGGCTCGTCACGCCGTCTGGGGGCGAGCCGCTTGCGGGGCTCGAGCTGAAGATCTACTGATCGCGCGGGCGACGCTGCGCGCACCGTACTCCGTCGCCTGTTGCATAAATCCCATGCTTTAGGCATACTATGCCCATGCCGACGGCGGCGATTCTCGGGTGCGGGGGCTATACCGGCCAGGAGACCCTGGATCGCGTCCTCGCGCATCCGGAGCTCGACCCGATCGCGCTCGGCTCCGACTCGCTCGCGGGACAGCGCGCGTCGGCGCTCGACCCGCGCCTGAACGGCAGCCTGCCGCCGTTCGTCACGAACGCGGAGGCGCTCGAGGCCGGGGCGGACGTCGTCTTCCTCTGTCTCGGCAACGAGGAGGCGGCCGCCCTCGAGCCGCCGGACGCCGACGTCGTCGTCGACCTCTCCGGCGCGCACCGGCTGCACGACGCGTCGCTCTACCCGGAGTGGTACGGCTTCGAGCACCCGAAGCCAGGCGCGTGGAGCTACGGACTCCCTGAGCTCTTCCCGCCGGCCGGACCGCTCGTCGCGAATCCCGGTTGCTACGCGACGGCGGCGCTGCTCGCACTCGCGCCGATCGCCGGCGCGATCGATCCGGAGAGCGTGATCGTCGATGCGAAGTCTGGAATCTCCGGCGCGGGACGAGGGCTGAAGGCGTCGTCGCACGCGGGCTTCGTACTCGAGAACCTCTCGCCGTACAAGGTCGGCACGCACCAGCACGCGCCGGAGATCGAGCAGGCGCTCGGGTTCCCCGTCTGCTTCGTCCCGCATCTGCTGCCGGTGAAGCGCGGCCTGCTGGTCACCTGCTACGTGCGGGCGAGCTCGGACGACCTGCGCGAGCGCATCGACGCGGCCTATGCGACTGCGCCCGCGGTGCGCGTGCTGGACGAGGGCGTCGCACCAGAGCTCGCGCGCGTGCAGGGAACCGACGCGGCAGAGATCGCGGTCTACGACGACCGCGCGACGGGACGCACCGTCGTCGTCTGCGTGCTCGACAATCTCGGCAAGGGCGCGGCGGGGCAAGCCGTGCAGAACGCGAACGTCGTGCTCGGCCTCGACCAAACCGCCGGGCTGCGGCTGTCGGGAGTGCTCGTATGAGCCGTAGGCTCGACGGAGGCGAACAAAGAGCGGAGGCGCCGGCTTTGCCGGCGCTGGAGCGGGTATGAGCGTCACCTCGCCGCAGGGATTCCGCGCGAGCGGGGTCGCCGCGCGCATCTCGAAGCTCGGCCTCGATCTCGCCTTGGTGGCGGGCGAGGGCAACTGCGTCGGCGCCGGGATGTTCACCGCGAACCGCGTCCAGGCCGCGCCGGTCGTCGTCAGCAAGGAGCACCTTGCGCACGCGCAGCCGCAGGCGGTCGTGATCAACTCGGGCAACGCGAACGCCGCGACCGGCGAGCGCGGCCTCCAGGATGCGCGCGCGACAGCTGCGGCCGTCGCGCGCGCGCTCCACTTCGAGCCGGAGCAGGTCGTCGTCCTCTCGACGGGCGTGATCGGCGAGCCGCTGCCGATCGAGCGCCTGCTCGCGGGTGTCCCGAAGGCTGCCGCGGTGCTCTCGGCGGCGGGCAGTGACGACGCGGCGCAGGCGATCCTCACGACCGACACGTGTGCGAAGCAAGCGGTCGTGCACGGCCACGGGTTCACGGTCGGGGGCATGGCGAAAGGCTCGGGGATGATCCATCCGAACCTCGCGACGATGCTCGCGGTCGTCACGACGGACTATCCCCTCGCGCCGGGCGAGCCGCTCGAGTTCCTGCGCCCGGCGGTCGAGGAGAGCTTCAACGCGATCTCGGTCGACGGCGAATGCTCGACGAACGACGCCGTTGTGCTCCTCTCGAGCGGCCTCGGCGTTCGGAGCGGCGACGATGCGTTCGCTGCCGCGTTGCAAGAGGTCTGTGCGCAACTCGCGCAGCAGATCGTGGCGGACGGCGAGGGCGCAACGGTGATCGCGGACATCGCCGTGACCGGCGCCGCGAGCGCGGCAGAGGCGAAGGCGGTGGCGCGGAGGATCGCGACCTCGCCGCTCGTCAAGACCGCGCTCTTCGGCAAGGACGCAAACTGGGGGCGGGTGCTCGCCGCCGCCGGTTCCGCCCCCTACAACGGCGGTTACGCGCAGCTCGATCCCGCGCTCGTGTCGCTGTCCTACAACGGTTCGATGGTCCTCGAGCACGGCGCACCGCTCGGCGTCGAGCCCGACGTAGCCGGGGCGACCTGCACGATCGAGCTCGACCTCGGCCTCGGCGACGGCAGCGCGCACTACAAGACGACCGACCTGTCCTACGACTACGTCCGCATCAACGCGGACTACCGCTCGTGAACCCCGTCGTCGTCAAGTGCGGCGGTGCGGTCGCGGCGGGCGCCGCGGATCTCATCCTGGAGCTCGCCGAGCACGAGCCGGTCGTCGTCGTGCACGGCGCGGGTCCGCAGATCAGCGCCGAGATGAAGCGGCGCGGGCTCGACGTGCAGTTCCTCGGCGGCCGCCGCGTCACGTGCAAGGACGCGCTCGAGGTCGTGCGCGGATCCTTGTACGACGTGAACGCGACGTTGTGCGCGGCCATCGGGGAACTCGCGGTGCCGCTCTTCGGCGACCAGATCGGGCTGCGCGCGACGCAGGTGCCGATGCTCGGCCTCGTCGGCGATCCGATCCCGTGCGCGCCACTGCAGGTGGTGGCGGCGCTCGACGAAGGGTTGATTCCCGTCGTCGCGCCGCTCGCGGCAGGACCGCTCAACGTGAACGCAGACGAGATGGCGGCCGCGCTCGCGGTCGGACTGGACGCCGAACGGATCCTCTTCGTCACCGACGTGCCAGGCCTGCTCGACGGCGGCGTCGTCGTGCCGGTGATCGACGCGGAGGAGGCTGCGGCGCTGCTCGACGCCGGCGTGTTCGAGGGCGGCATCATCCCGAAGCTGCGCGCCGCGATCACCGCCGCGCAACTCGGTGTGCGCGCGGAGATCGGCCGGACGGCGGTGGTCGCGTGACGACGACCGCGGTGGGGGCCCCGCTGCTCGACACGTATGCGCGGGCCGACGTGACGTTCGTCGCCGGTGAGGGCGCGATCCTCCTCGACGCCGACGGCCGCGCCTACGTCGACCTGCTCGGTGGGATCGCGGTGGTCGCGCTCGGGCATCGGCACCCGGCGCCGCTTGCGGCAGCGCACGCGCAGCTCGACCGCCTCTGGCACGTGTCGAACCTCTACTGGACGGAGCCGATGACGCAGCTCGCGTCGCTCCTCTCCGATCGCTTCGGCGGCGCGGAGTCGTTCTTCTGCAACTCCGGCAGCGAAGCGAACGAGGCGGCGATCAAGTACGCGCGCAAGGCGACGGGCAAGACCGCGATCGTCGCGCTCGAGAACTCGTTCCACGGTCGCACGCTCGGCGCGCTCGCCGCGACGGGCCAGCCGGCGAAGCGGGAGGCGTTCGAGCCGCTCGTGCCCGGCGTCCGCTTCGCCAAGCTGAACGACACCGCGTCGCTCGCAGCGGCGGTCGGCGACGACACGGCGTGCATCCTGATCGAGCCCGTGCAGGGCGAGGGCGGCGTGCATCCGGCGTCGGTCCACTTCCTGCGGAAGGCACGCGAGCTGGCTGACGCGAGCGGTGCGCTGCTCGTGTTCGACGAGGTGCAGTGCGGCCTGGGGCGGACCGGCAGCTTCTTCGCGTGGCAGCGGCTGGGCGTGCAGCCCGATGCGGTGACGCTTGCGAAGGGACTCGCGAACGGGTTGCCGATCGGCGCGCTGCTCGTCGCGTCGCACGCGGTGGGAGCGTTCGTCCCGGGCGACCACGGCAGCACGTTCGGCGGCAACCCCGTCGCCTGCGCCGCAGCGTGCGCCGTCGTCGAGACGCTGACCGACGAGCTGCTCGCGGACGTCGTGCGCAAGGGAGACGCGCTCGCGCGCCGGCTCGAGCAGCTGCCGAGCGTCGTCGAGGTGCGCGGCGCGGGCCTGATGCTCGGCGTCGAACTCGATCGCGTCGTCCGCGACGTCGTCACCGAATGCCTCGCGCAAGGCATCGTCGTCGGCACCGCGGGCGAGCGCGTGCTGCGCCTGACGCCGCCGCTAACGATCACGGACGACGAGCTCGAACGCGCCCTCACCGTCCTGGAGGAGGTTCTCGCATGACGACCAAGTACGAACGGCAGGGCGCGATCCTTCGCATCGTCGAGGAGCGGCGGCTCTCGACGCAGGAGGAGGTCGCGGAAGCGTTGCGCGACGAGGGTTTCGAGGCCGTGCAGGCGACGGTGTCGCGCGACATCGCGCAGCTCGGGCTCGTGAAGGTACGCGACGAGCACGGCCGGCTCGTCTATGCGCTGCCGGGCGCCGCCGACCTCGACCGCCTCAGCGAGCTGACGTCGGCCATGCGCCGCTGGGCCGTCTCGCTCGAGGCTTCGGCAAACCTGCTCGTCGTCCACACGCCGTCCGGCTACGCGAATGCTCTCGCGCGCGCGATCGACGACGCGCGGCTTCCCGACGTGATCGGCTGCGTCGCCGGCGACGACACGATCATGGTCGTCGCGAGACAAGGCGTCGCCGCGACCTCGATCGAACGCGAGCTCAGACACCACCTGGAGGGAGATACGTAATGGGCAAGACCGCGGCGCTCGCCTACAGCGGCGGGCTCGACACGAGCTGCGCGATCGCGTGGCTGAAGGAGGACTACGGCTACGACGACGTGATCGCCGTGCTCGTCGACGTCGGGCAGCAGACGGACTTCGAGCCCGCGTTCGAGCGCGGCTACGCGGCCGGCGCGACCGAAGTCCTCCTGCTCGACCGAAAGGACGAGTTCGCCGACGAGCAGGTCGCGAAGTCGCTGCAGGCAAACGCGCTCTACGAAGGCAAGTACCCGCTCATCTCGGCGCTGTCGCGGCCCGTGATCGCCGATGCCGTGGCGGGTGTCGCGATCGAGGCCGGGGCCGAGGCGGCCGTCCACGGCTGCACCGGCAAGGGCAACGACCAGCTGCGCTTCGAGCTCGCGTTCAAGGCGCGCTTCCCCGGCGTGCGCGTCATCGCGCCGCTGCGCGACAAGACCTGGTCGCGCGACGAGGAGATCGCGTACGCGGAAGCGCGCGGCATCCCGATCGAGCAGAAGCAGGAGTCGCCGTACTCGACCGACGACAACCTCTTCGGACGCGCGATCGAGGCGGGGATGCTCGAGGATCCGTGGGTGGCGCCGCCGGAAGGCGCGTTCACGCTGACGTCGCCGGTCGAGCACGCGCCGGCGCCGGAAGAGGTCGTGCTCGAGTTCGAGCAGGGGATTCCGGTCGCGCTCGACGGAACGCAGCTCTCTCTCGCCGAGCTGATCGCGGTCCTCAACGTGAAGGCGGGTGCGTACGGGATCGGGCGGATCGACATGGTCGAGAACCGCGCCGTCGGCATCAAGAGCCGCGAGCTCTACGAGGCGCCCGCGGCGATGACGCTCATCCCCGCGCACCAGGCGCTCGAGGACCTCGTGCTCACGAAGGCGGAGTCGATCGCGAAGCGTGAGATCGAGGCGATCTGGGCGAAGACGGTCTACGACGGTCTCTGGTTCTCGCCCGTGCGCGAAGCGCTCGACGCGTTCATCGCGAAGACGCAGGAGGTCGTCAGCGGCGAAGTGCGCGTGCGCCTGCAGGCCGGCGCGCCGGTCGTCGTCGGGCGGCGCAGCGAGAACGCGCTCTACGCGCATGCACTCGCGTCCTACGGCGTCGAGGACGCGTTCCCGCACGACGCCGCGGAGGGCTTCCTCAAGCTCGCGGCGATGGAGGTCGAGCTCGCGGCGGCACGCGAGCGGAAGGCGGCGTCTGTCGTATGACGTTGTGGGCCGGACGCGTCGGCGGCGAGCTCGCCGCAGAGGTCTGGGAGTTCCTCCGCGCCGACGACGCGGAGCTCCTCCCGTACGACTGCGCGGCCACTCTCGATCACGGGCGGCGACTTGTTGCGGCAGGGCTGCTCAGTAACGAGGAATTCTCCGAAGTCGAAGTCAAGCTCGCGGAAATCGCAGCCGAAGGCGAGATTTCCGCGAGCGAGGAAGACGAGGACGTCCACTCCGCGATCGAGCGTCAGCTCGGCGAGGTGGGACGGAAGATCCATGCCGGACGCTCGCGCAACGACCAGGTCGCGGCGGCGCTGCGCCTGTACGTGCGCGATGCGTGTGCGGAGGCGGATGCGGCGATCCGATCGTTCTGCGGGGTCGTGCTGGACCGCGCGGAGGCGGACGCCGAGACGCCCTTCCCCGGCTACACACATCTCCAACGCGCGATGCCCGTCACTGTCGGGCATCACCTCCTGGCGTGGGTGGAGATGCTCGAGCGCGACGTGACGCGCTTCGATGCGGCGGACGCGGCAGCGTCACCCACCTCCCTCGGGGCCGGCGCTCTCGCCGGCTCGACGCTGCCGCTGCCTCCGCCCGCTGGTCCGCAGGCACGCAACTCGCTCGACGCCGTCGCCGACCGCGACTTCGCGCTCGACTACCTCTACGCGTGCTCCGTCCTGTTCGCGCACCTCTCGCGGATCGGCGAGGAGCTCGTTCTGTGGGCCACGAGCGAATTCGGGTTCGTGCGCCTGCCGGAATCGGCGGCGACCGGGTCGTCGATGATGCCGCAGAAGCTCAACCCCGACGTCGCCGAGCTCGTCCGCGGCAAGGCGGGAACGATGATCGGCCGGCTGACGGGATTGCTCGCGGTCGTGAAGGGCCTGCCGCTCGCGTACGACCGCGACCTCCAGGAGGACAAGCCGCCGGTGTTCGCCGCGCGCCGCGACGTAAGGCTTGCGCTCGCGGCGCTCGAGGTGCTCGTCGCGGGCCTTGAGCTCGACCGCGAGCGGCTCGCCGTCGCGGTGTCGGATCCACTTTTGCGCGCGACCGACGCGGCGGAGCAGCTCGTCCGCGAAGGAGTGCCGTTCCGCGACGCGCACGAGCAGGTCGCAGCCGAGGTACGCGCCGGGACGTTCGAGCCGCCGCAGTCGTCGTCCCCGCGCCTGGCGCCCGGTCCGGCCGACGTGAGAGCTGCGGTCGCCGCGGCGCGGGAGCGGCTGCCCTAGCCGAAGCGGCCATGACAGGGGTCTGACCCCCGACATGGCCGCGGTCGACACGAACCGTCATGTGTCGGGCGGTTGGAGGCCGGAGCCTGGAGCCTGACCCGTCCTGTCGGGCCATGGGAGGGGTCTGACCCCTGCCATGGCCGATTCGGTCATGGTCTCAGACCTCGGCGTGGATCCGCTGCGTCGACTCGCGCAGCGGGCCGCCGGTGCGGCCGGCGCGCGCGGCGAGGATCTCGGCGAGGATCGACACGGCCGTTTCCGCTGGCGTGTGCGCGCCGATGTCCAATCCCAAGGGCCCGTGGATCCGCTCCAGCGCGTCCTCCGGGACACCCGCCTCGAGCAGGCGCTCTCGCCGCAGCTCCTGGTTGCGCCGGGAACCGAGCGCGCCGATGTAGAACGCGTCCGTCTCGAGCGCACCGACGAGCGCCGGCACGTCGAACTTCTCGTCGTGCGTCAGGACGACGACCGCGGTGGCGTGATCGGGCTGCACCTGCGCGAGCACGTCCTGCGGCCAGGCGACGAGCAGTTCGTCCGCGCTCGGGATCCGCTGCTCGGTCGCGAACCGGCCGCGCGCGTCGCCGACGATCGTCCGCCACCCGAGCTCTTTCGCCGCGCGACACAGCGCCTCCGCGGTGTCGATCGCACCGAAGACCAGTAGCCGCGGCGGCGGCCCGAACACGTCGGCGAACTCGTGCCCGACCATCTGCGACCGCGCCCCGCGGATCAAGGCGTCGGCGTCCGCGGCCTCTCCCTCGAAGACGAGTCGCTGCGCGCCGCTGTCCAGGTTCGTCCACACGACGGCTCGCCGCTCGCCGATCCGCTCGTACAGACCCGCGTCGTACTCGCGGACGAAGACGTCGATCTCGCCGCCGCACGGCAGTCCGACCTCGAACGCCTGGTCGTCCGAGATCCCATAGGTCAGCAGCCGCGGCGCCTCCCCGCGGAGCACGCCGCGGCACACCTCGTAGACCTCCGACTCGACGCAGCCGCCCGAGACCGACCCCTCCATCGAGCCGTCGTCGCCGACGAGCAGCTTCGAGCCGATCGGGCGCGGCGCCGAGCGCCGCGTCGCGACGACGGTTGCGACAGCGCGCTTCATGTAGACGACTCTAGCCGCGGAAGACCATGCGAAGCGCGGGGCCGTCCGGGTGGTCGGGCCACTCGCCCTCGCTCGTGAATCCCGCCTTCTCCCAGGCGCGGATCGCGCGGAGGTTCGGCAGCGCGGGATCGACCGTGACCGGATCCCAGCCGCGCGCGACGAGCTCCTCGGCGAGCGCGCGCGCCGCATCGGGCCCGAGGCCAAGGCCCTGGCACTCGGGCACGAGCGCCATGTCGATGCCGCCGCTGCGGCCGCCGTCGTCCGTCCACGCCTGGATGTAGCCGATCGGCTCGCCCTCGTCCTCGACGAGGTACGACTCGACCCCGGGCGCGCGCCGACCGACGTACTTCTCCGCAACCGTCTCGCGTGAGAGCGGCACGCCGCCCCACCAGACCACGAACTCCGGGTCCGCGAACCAGCCGGCGAGCAGGTCGAGATCGGACTCCGTCGCCGGCCGGATCTGCGTCCGGCCGCCGCGGATCACCGACCGTATTCGCAGTAACAGGCGTCGCCCTCTTTCGGACGGCGCCCGCAACGCACGCAGTTCGGCGGCAGCAGCTTCGACTTCACGAACAACGCGTTCGCGAGCGTCGCGGCGAGGACGAAGTAGGGGAGGATCAGCCAGGCATTCATGCGACCGCAGCTCCTATCGGACGGTGACGATCTCGGTCATCTGGCTAGGGTGAAGGGAGCAGAACAGCTTGTAAACCCCCGGCCGGGTGAACCGGAAGCTGAAGCTCCCGCGCGCGCGTGACGGCGACGCGAAGCCGACGGGGCCGCTCGCGAGCGTCACGTCGTGACGGCTGGGGCCGGCGAACGTCCAGTGGAACGTCGAGCCGCGCGAGAGCACGACGCGGGGCGCGCCGTACGCGAAGTCGCCGACGAACGTGCTGAAGACGCTCTTCGCCGGGCCTGCGGGCTGGACGAGCAGCGGCAGGAGGACGCGCGGCGGCGCACCGGGGTGCGACTCGGGGTCGGCCGGCAGCGACGGTAGCTGCGCGCACGGCCGCTCCGGCTGCGGTGCGAGGAAGACGAGCATGATCCCCATGACGCGCACGTGCGGCACGCTGTTGTCGTACGTTGCGGTGAGGCGGAGCGTGTCGCCTGCGGCGACCGGAATCCCGGCCGCGCTCGAGAACGTCGTCATGTGCTTCGGGCCGTTCTCGTGCATGACGGGCTTGATCACCGGCAGTCCCCAGGTCGGATCCGACTGGAACAGCGTCCGACCGCTGCACGACGACGCGTTGCGGTCGGTGAGCACGAGCTTCAGGCCGCCGCCGTGGAGGTGCGCGCCGCCCGCGACGAGCAGCCCGCCTTCCGGCAGCTTGAAGTCCGCGTGCTTCGAATAGGTCGAGAACGTCGGGCCGTCGCCGCGCACGTTGAAGATCGGATCCGACTCGCAGTTGCGGACGTCGAGCCAGATCGGCTTCACGGCCGTCAGGTTCTCGCCGGTGACGTACCGGATCGTGTACTGCACGTACACCGAGTCGGTCACGTTGCGGTGGTTCATGAGCATGTACGTCATCGCCCACCGGTCGCTGCCCTTGTTCGGATACCCGAAGCCCGGCGGCATCGCGATCGAGGTGCGTTCCTCGCCCTCGGCATAGAAGCGCTGCGCAAACGCCGGGATTTTGTTGCCGTCGTAGTCCGTGAACGTCGAGCAGGTCGTGTCGAATGTCCCGACCTTCTCGAAGACGATGTGGTGGAGCATGATGTGCGACAGCGGCTCCTCGACGCCGTTCGTGTCGGTCACCGTCGCGCTGATCCCGACCACGTAGCCGTCGAGCGGCGGCGACGGGATCAGCTCGGTGCCCTGCACGACGCCGTACGGACCAACGGCGATCGGCTTGTAGGAATGGAGGACGAGCGTCTGCTCGCCGGCACGCGCGAATCCCGGAACGGCGAGCGCGGCGAAGCACGCGAGCACGCGAGCAGGAGTGCGCGGCGCACGGCGTGAGTGTAGCCGCGGTTGGCCGCGGCTAGAATTGCGCCGTGAGCGTCGTCTGGATCGCGCTCCTCGCGTGCGCAGTCGTCGTCCTGGTCGCTGCCGAGTGGCCGCGCCTCGACCGCTGGTTGGGGAGCGAGGCCCGCCGCGGGCGCGAGCGCGCGCGGCGCAAGGCGAACCTGAAGGTGATCCGCGCGGACGAGTCGCTCGAGGAGTTCGCGGCGAGCGTCGAGCGCGACCTCTCGAAGCTCCCGACGATCGACGACCGGGACTAGCGCACGGTCAGCTTCGAGGCGAAGCTGCGGGTGTTGGGGAGGATCTTCGCGACGTCCTCCATGTTCTTCGTCTCCTGGTAGTCGGCGACCGTGATCCGCACGGTGTGCCGGCCGCGGCCGAGGCGGATCGGAATGTGGGCCTGCGTGCCGGCGAGCGAGATCGCGTGCGGTGCGCCGTCCACGCTCGCCCGCAGCGTCGACGCGTCGACGCCCGCGCCGCCGTCGCTGATCGAGAGCCGGATCTGGCGGTTCTTGTAGCCGAGCAGCTTGACCGTCGGCGGCGTGACGTCGTTCACCCAGAAGCGAAACGTGAACTTGCCGGCGGCCGTCGTCGACGCCGTGTCGAAGACGATGGCGTACGTGCCCGGCGCGGGGAGGATCGCGGCGGCGGTCGCCACGCGATCGCCGTAGCGGTCCCGGTACGGATTGAAGTCGAACGGCAGCGCCGTGTAGCCGACGAGACGGTTCTCGTCGCCGTCGCGCACGATCCGCGGTGTGACGACCGTCCTCCCGCGCTGCGAGACGATGCGCACGCCGAAGTTGGCGACGGCGCGCTTGAGCTGGAACGCGAAGACCTGCTCCGGCCCTCCGAGCGCCTGGAGGAGCGGCACCTCGGGATACCGATAGCGCTCGACGTTCGACGAGCCCTTTGACGCGTCGCCCGCGTAGGTGCCGGTCTTCGTCAGGGTCTTGGCCGCCTTCCCGAGCTTCGGCGACTCGACGTGCAGCCAGAACGGAATCCGGCGCGTGTTCGTCCCGAGCGTCAGCACGACGAAGCCCGTCGAGTCGACGTCGCGCGTGCCCGCCGGGATCGCAGCATGCAGGCGCAGCACGCCTGGCACGGTGACGGTCGCCGCCGTGCTCACGTAGCTGCCGCCGACGCGAACCGACCAGGTTCCGCCGCCGCCGCCGGCGTCGCTCAGCGTCACGTCGACGTCGGCGGCCGCGCCGGGCTTCAGCATCCCGAACGAGACACCGGACGGTGACGCGAAGAGCAGCGGCGCGTTCGCGCGCGGCAGGTCGATGCGTCCGCCACCCTCGCGCAGCGGCGACGTCTCGATGGAGCGCGCCTGGTCGCTGTAGACGGCGTCGCCGGTCTGCTCGAGCGCCGACTTCAGCTGCGCGACCGTCCAGGTCGGATGCTGCTGGCGCAGCAGCGCGGCCGCGCCTGCAACGTGCGGCGTCGCCATGCTCGTCCCGCTGAACAGAGCCCACAGGCCGACGCGTGTCGGAACCGACGAGAGGATTGAGTCACCGGGTGCGGTCACGTCAGGCTTCAACTGGAAGGAGTACGGCGTCGGCCCGCTCGAGGAGTAGTTGGCGATCACGTCCGACGGCGCGCCCCGTCCTGACGTCGACGCGGCGGCGGTGATCGCCTTCGGCGCGTTGCCCGGCGA
>WNGA01007097.1_pt1 | contig 30978 bp, 27 predicted proteins | sample 5400061 | NCBI WGS metagenome assembly WNGA01 (sample SAMN13153366, study PRJNA577476) | soil metagenome | isolation source: 100 cm soil or saprolite under grassland replicate 2 | place: USA:California | collected 2016-06-15 | reverse complement strand
TGCGGCACCCTCTGACACGAACTTCGGAAGCAAAAGGGGCACTAGCAAATATATGATTCTAGTGCCGCTTTTCGATTTGAAGTTCCTAAAATGAGTTTGCCGCAGCCGGTGTAGGAACTTCAAATCGGCGGCACTAGCGCAGTGAACGCGAGGCCGCTGCTCGCCACCGAGATGCGGGACGGTGCGACAAAATCGAGCTGACGTCGCAATGAAGTCCTCGGTCAAGAACGTCCTGGTCGTCGATGTGGGCGGAAGCTCGGTCAAGATCCTTGCCACCGGGCAAAAGGAGCATCGATCATTTCCATCCGGGCCGACGCTGACCCCCAAGCGGATGGTTTCCGAAGTCAAGAAGATCGGCAGGGGTTGGATGTATGACGTGGTTTCGATCGGCTATCCCGGCCCCGTTCTCCGCGGCCGGCCGATTGCGGAACCGCACAACCTGGGACGCGGGTGGGTCGGGTTCGATTTCGCAAGGGCATTCGGTCGTCCCGTGAGGGTCATCAACGACGCCGCCATGCAGGCCTTGGGGAGCTACAAGGGCGGCAAGATGCTCTTCCTGGGACTCGGAACCGGGCTTGGAACGGCCATGATCGTCGAGGGCATCGTAGAGCCGATGGAGCTCGGTCACCTGCCCTACAAGAAGGGCACCTATGAGGACTACGTCGGCCGGGCCGGCCTGGAACGTCACGGCAAGAAGAAATGGCGGCGTCACGTTGCCGACGTCGTGACACGCCTCATCGCCGCGCTGGAGCCCGACGATACGGTGATTGGGGGAGGCAACGTCGAGAAACTCGAAGCGCTGCCGCCGCATTCTCGCGCAGGCGATAACGCCAATGCCTTCCGTGGCGGATTTCGGCTGTGGGACGAAGAAACGCTCGCTCGCGCAGCGGGACTCGTTCCAAACGACAAACTTGAGGGATCAGAAAGGATGCGGCAGATGGCTGCACGATCGGAGACACCTCGCACGCGATCGACGAGCAAACACGCGGTATGGCAGGCCCTCGAAGATCACCATGAGACAATGGGGGGCCTGCACCTGCGAAACCTGTTCGCGGATGATCCGACGCGCGGCGAGCGGATGACTGCCGAGACCGCCGGCGTCTACCTGGATTACTCGAAAAATCGCATCAACGACGAAACACTCAAGTTGCTCATCGAGCTCGCCGAACAATCCGGGCTGCGCGCCAGGATCGACGCGATGTTTCGCGGCGAGAAAATCAACGTCACGGAAAATCGGGCCGTCCTGCACGTGGCGCTCCGTGCGCCGAAAGGCGTATCCATCGTGATCGACGGCAAGAACGTCGTGCCGGAGGTTCATGCCGTACTCGACAAGATGGCCGACTTCGCCAACCGCGTTCGCAGCGGCCAATGGCAAGGTCACAGCGGCAAACGCATCCGCAACGTCGTCAATATCGGCATCGGCGGCTCCGACCTCGGGCCGGTGATGGCATATGAGGCGCTCAAATACTACAGCGACCGCGCCATGACGTTTCGCTTCGTGTCCAACGTCGACGGCACCGATTTCGTCGAGGCGGCGCGCGATCTCGATCCAGCGGAAACGCTGTTCATCGTCTCCTCGAAGACCTTCACGACGCTGGAGACGATGACCAACGCGCAAAGCGCGCGCGAATGGTCGCTCCGGGGCCTTGGCGGCGATGCCAAGGCCGTTGCCAGGCATTTCGTTGCCGTCTCGACGAATGCCGAAAAAGTCGCCGAGTTCGGCATCGACACCGCCAACATGTTCGAGTTCTGGGACTGGGTGGGCGGGCGCTACTCGATGGACTCGGCGATCGGGCTTTCGACCATGCTGGCGATCGGCCCCGATCACTTCCAAGCCATGCTGGAAGGCTTCCATGCGATCGACGAGCATTTCCGTACCGCGCCGTTCGGGCGCAACCTGCCGGTGCTCATGGGCCTTCTCGGCGTCTGGTACAACGACTTCTTCGGCGCGCAGACCGTCGCGGTGCTGCCCTACGACCAGTACCTCAAGCGCTTCCCGGCCTATCTCCAGCAGTTGACGATGGAGAGCAACGGCAAGCACGTGACGCTCGACGGGACGCCGGTGGACTATCAGACCGGCCCGATCTACTGGGGCGAGCCGGGAACCAATGGCCAGCACTCCTTCTATCAATTGATCCATCAAGGCACCCGGCTCATTCCCTGCGACTTCATTGCTTTCGGACAGGCGCTCAACCCTCTCGGCCGGCATCACGATATGCTGCTGGCGAACGTGTTTGCACAGACCGAGGCGCTCGCCTTCGGGAAAACGCGCGAGCAAGTCAAGGCCGAAGGCACGCCCGATCGGCTCGTCCCGCACCGGGTGTTCGAAGGCGATCGCCCGTCCAACACCATCCTGATGGATCGATTGACCCCGGCCGCGCTGGGAAAGCTGGTTGCGTTGTACGAGCACAGCGTGTTCACCCAGGGCACCATCTGGGACGTCGACTCCTTCGATCAGTGGGGCGTCGAACTCGGCAAGGTTTTGGCTCAGCGCATCGTCCCGGAGCTCGAGAGCAAGACCGAGCCCCAGTTGGATCATGACAGTTCGACCAACACCCTCATCCGCCGGTACCGCAAGCTCAAGGGCGTAATCGGCGATTTTCAATGACAGCGAAGGCGTCACCGCGGCCATGGAACGGCTGCGGGCCGCGGCTCGGCTGTAACGGAGAAATTGTCATGCAGCTCGCGATGATCGGATTGGGCAGAATGGGCGCCAATATGGTGCGGCGACTCATCAACGGCGGCCATCAGTGCGTGGTTTTCGACATGTCTCCGAAGGCAGTCGAAGATTTAGCACGGGAGAAGGCGGTCGGGGCCTCCTCGCTTGCGGAGCTCGTGCGCAAGATGGAGAAGCCGCGGGCGGTCTGGTTGATGGTCCCGGCGGCCGTCGTGGACAAGACCATTGCCGACCTGGTGCCTCACCTCGAGAGCGGCGACATCCTCATCGACGGCGGCAACTCGTACTACGTCGATGACATCCGCCGCGCCAATGAGCTGGCGTCGAAAGGGATCAACTACGTTGATGTCGGAACCAGCGGCGGCGTCTGGGGCCTGGAGCGCGGCTACTGCATGATGATCGGCGGACCGGAAGCCGCCGTTCGGCATCTCGATCCGATCTTCAAGACGCTGGCACCAGGCACCAGCGACATCACGCCTACACCCGGACGCGAGAAGGTCGGCGGCACCGCCGAGCTCGGTTACCTGAACTGCGGGGCGAGCGGCGCCGGTCACTTCGTCAAGATGGTCCACAACGGGATCGAGTACGGCCTCATGGCCGCATACGCCGAAGGGATGAACATTTTGCGCCACGCCAACGTCGGCAAGCAGCAGCACGCGATCGACGCCGAAACGACGCCGCTGCGCAACCCGGAGCTCTATCGATACGACCTCGATCTCCGCGACATCGCGGAACTCTGGCGACGCGGCAGCGTCGTCGCGTCATGGCTGCTGGACCTCACGGCGGCGGCGCTGGCGAAAGATCCCGCACTCGCGAACTTTTCCGGCAAGGTCTCCGACTCCGGGGAGGGGCGCTGGACGATCAAGGCCGCGATCGACGAGGCCGTGCCGGTGCCGGTGCTCTCGACCGCGCTCTACGAACGTTTCAGCTCGCGCGGCGAAGCAACCTTTGGCGATAAGTTGCTGTCGGCCATGCGCTACGAATTCGGTGGACACTTGGAAAAATCCGCCGGCTGAGCGCGCTTTTCAAAAAAGGCGCGCTCGGCGCAAACCTGATCAATGTCTTCCCATTGCAATGCCGATGGGCGCATCCGAACCAGAGGGCGTCGCGTGAAGATCGAAGTCCATCCTGATGACGATTTGGTCGCCCGCAAGGCGGCGGCGATCATCGCCGCCGACGCGCGTGCGGCTGTTCCCGCGCGCGGGCGCTTCATCATGGCGGTCAGCGGCGGCCGCACCCCGTGGCTGATGCTGCGCGCATTGGCCGACGAGCAGCTCCCCTGGGAGAATGTGCATGTCGTTCAGGTCGACGAGCGGGCAGCTCCGGCAGTGGATCCGGACCGAAACCTTGCTCATTTGCGCGAAAGCCTGCTCGATCATGCACCGCTGCGCCCCGATCACATCCATGCGATGCCAGTCGAAGCACCCGACCTTAATCGCGCGGCTCAGCAATACGCCGTAACATTACAGGACGTGGCAGGCTCGCCGCCGGTGCTTGATCTCGTTCATCTCGGCCTCGGAGCGGACGGCCACACCGCATCGCTGGTACCGATGCGGACGTCGCGCTAAGCGGTCCCTACCAAGGCCACCGTCGGATGACATTGACCTTTCCCATCATCAACCGCTCTCGTCTCGTCCTGTGGCTGGTGACCGGCCGTGAGAAGGCTGGAACGCTCGTGCGCCTGCGCGATGGCGATCCATCCATTCAGGCGTCGCGCGTGCGTCAGGATCGGGCGCTGATACTTGCTGACCGCGCGGCGGCGGAACAGCTCGGAACCAGCGAGAAATTGGAGGCGCAAAAATGAGCGCTATCGCCACCGCCGCGGTGGGTTCGCCCCGACCGATGACCAACGCGCAATTTGACCAATTGTCGATCAATTGCATTCGCACGCTGTCGATGGATGCGGTTCAGCAGGCGAAGTCCGGACATCCCGGCACGCCGATGGCGCTGGCGCCGCTCGTCTATACGCTGTGGAACCGCATCATGCGCTTCGATCCGCAAGACCCGATTTGGCCGAACCGCGACCGGTTCGTGCTCTCCAACGGTCATGCCTCGATGCTGCTGTGGTCGGTGCTCCACCTCACCGGCACCCGCGCGGTGAATGCCGAATACGAACGGCTCGGGCAGCCCGCGGTTTCGCTCGACGATATTCGTCACTTCCGCCAGCTCGGCAGCAAGGCCCCTGGTCACCCCGAATACCATTGGGTCTCAGGGGTCGAGGCCACGACCGGCCCGCTCGGACAGGGCGTGGCCACGAGCGTCGGCATGGCCATCGCCGAGAAATGGCTCGCCAGCCGCTACAATCGGCCCGGCTTCGAGATCTTCGACTACAACATTTATGCAGTTTGCGGCGATGGCTGCATGATGGAAGGGGTAGGGTCGGAAGCGGCTTCGCTGGCGGGCCATCTCGGCTTGGACAACCTCTGCTGGATCTACGACAACAACCACATCACGATCGAAGGCAACACGCGCATCACCTTTACGGAGGACATCGCCGCGAGGTTCCTGGGTTACGGCTGGAGCGTTCTGCGCGTCGGCGACGCCAATGACATCGGCCGGATCGAGCATGCCTTGGACATCTTTCGCAAGACCAGGGAGCGCCCAACCTTCATCATTTTGGATAGCCACATCGGCTACGGCTCGCCGCATAAGCAGGATACCGCCGCAGCTCATGGCGAGCCGCTGGGTGAGGAGGAAATTCGCCTCACCAAACGTGACTACGGATGGTCCGAGGACGCGAAGTTCCTGGTTCCTGATACCGTTCGCGACCACTTCGCGGCCGGCATCGGCACACGGGGTGCGCAGGCTCGCGGCCGTTGGGCCGAACTCTTCACGGCATACCGGTCGGTATATCCGGGGCTCGCGACCGAGATCGATTTGATGCAACGCCGCGAGCTGCCGGCCGGGTGGGATGCCGGGCTTCCCGTCTTTCCTGCCGATCCGAAGGGCATCGCAGGACGGGACGCTTCAGGCAAAGTGCTCAACGTACTCGCGCAGAACATCCCCTGGCTGCTGGGCGGATCGGCGGATCTCGGCTCCTCCAACAAAACCACTCTGACGTTCGAGGGGGCCGGAGACCTTGAGCCCGGCGCTTCCGGTGGCAGAAACCTGCATTTCGGCATCCGCGAGCACGCGATGGCGGCCGCCGTCAATGGACTTTCATTGTCAAAACTGCGGGCCTTCGGCGCCACGTTCTTCATCTTCAGCGACTATGCGCGGCCAGCCATTCGGCTGTCCGCGCTGATGGAGCTGCCCACCATCTTTGTGTTCACCCACGACGCCATGGGTGACGGCGAGGACGGCCCGACCCACCAGCCGGTGGAGCAGCTTGCATCCTTCCGCGCCGTGCCCGGCCTGGTGGTGCTGCGGCCCGGCGACGCCAATGAGGTCGTCGAGGCCTATCGCTATATTATCCACCTGCGACACGAGCCGGCGGTGCTGGCGCTGTCGCGGCAACCCCTGCCGACATTGGACCGCAGCAAGTACGCGCCCGCGTCCGGGGTCGCGCGCGGCGCCTATGTCCTCGGCGACGCCCCGGAGGGCAAGCCTGAAGTGATCCTGATCGGGTCAGGGAGCGAGGTCAGCCTCTGCGTCAAGGCCCACGAGGAATTGCTCGCCGAGGGCATCCGCTCGCGCGTGGTCTCGATGCCGTCCTGGGATATTTTCGAACACCAGACACAAGCGTACCAGGACAGCGTGCTGCCGCCCGAGGTGACCGCGCGCGTGGCAGTGGAGCAGGCATCAACCCTCGGCTGGGAACGCTACGTGGGCAGGTCCGGCCGCATCATCGGCATGAAGACATTCGGCGCGTCAGCCCCGCTCAAGGAACTCCAACGGAAATTCGGGTTCGAGCCGGAGCGTGTGACGGAGATCGCGAAAGAACTGCTTGGCAAGGGCAAGAAGAGTTGAAGCGTCATCCGGGCACGCCGGTTGATCAAGGAAAAGCAGAATCGTGCGCGCGGCAAGCCGCTCATTCAAGAGCAGGGTGCAATGCGATGACCGAAACACCCGGTGTCGTCTTCCTGTTCGACGTCGACAACACACTCATCGACAACGATCGCGTGCAGGCCCATCTGAGGGAGCACTTGGAGCAAACATACGGGGTTGCCGCTCGCGACAGGTACTGGGAAATCATTGAAGAATTACGGAACGAACTGGGATACGTCGATTACCTCGGTGCGTTGGAGCGCTACCGGATCGAGGCGGTGCATCGCCCGGAGGTGCTGCGGATGTCGAGCTGGCTGGTCGATTACCCGTTCGCCGACCGCTTGTATCCCGGTGCCCTGGACGCGGTGAAGCACGTGCAGCAATGGGGGACCGCCGTGATCCTCTCCGACGGCGATGCCGTGTTCCAGCCGCGCAAGGTGGAACGATCGGGCCTCTGGCACGCGTTCGACAACCGGGTCCTCATCTACATCCACAAGGAGCAGGAGCTTGAAGATGTCGAGCGTCTTTACCCTGCCGATCACTATGTGCTGATTGACGACAAATTGCGCATCCTGTCTGCAGTGAAGAAAATCTGGGGCGAACGCGTTACGACCGTGTTTCCCAAGCAGGGGCACTATGCGTTCGATTCCAGCATACTGGCCGAGTACCCGCCCGCGGACATCGAGCTCGGCAAAATCGGTACCGGCAAGTTCGTTTAGGAACTTCAAATCGAAAAGCGGCACTAGAATCATATACTTGCTAGTGCCCCTTTGTTTCCGAAGTTCGTGTGAGAGAGTGCCGCAATGTATCACGAACTTCGGAAACGGGGCACTAGTAAGAGCTACGCCGCGACCGAATCCGCGTAATCGACGGCTGGAGCCTGACCTTCGAATAACCCGCGCTCGTGAATCCACGCCTGCGTCTTGGCGTACATTCCCTCCGTGTACGGCAGAAACACGATGCGCTCGCCGGGCGAGAAGCGGCGCACGTCGACTATCGGCCTGTATCGATCGGGTATTTCGTTGAGGTAGAAGTGACGATACCTCTCCGGTTCGAGATCGAGATCCATCTGTGCCCTCTTCATTCCGTTCATGTATTTTTGGACATCGGCCGGATCGACGCCAGCCGGAAACATGAATGCAATCATGAACGATGCGTCGACAATTTTCCGGAACCCCAACTGCTCCAGAACCTGAAACGACAGTCCCCAGACGCTCACAGCGGGCAAATCGCGGCCGACGGCTATGTCGACCCTGGCCCAAATGGAACCGCCGAACTTGAGCTTGATCTGCTCTCGGGTCAGGAACGGCTCGAGCGACTGAATCGCGGTGAAATGGCTGCCGGAATGATAACCGACGGCGATCTCCTGCCCGGCAAGGTGCTCCGGCTCCCTGATCGGCGATTCCGGCGGCACCATGATTCCGCCCGGCGTGACGACGTAGGATTTGCCCCACATCGTCCCGATCTTCTGCGCGGAGGCTTGGTTCACGGTCCAATGGCACGCGCACGAGATGTCGGACTTCACGCCTTTGTTGCCGCCGGCGTGCTTGTAGGACTCAAAGGCCCCGGAGAGGAGCTCATTTACCTTCCCGCCGGCGTCGACATTCTTCTTCGTGTCGGATGACGGTCCACGGGCGAATTCGTAATCGAGCCCCTCGTCGCGGAAATAGCCTTTTTCGTGCGCGATCCATTCTTGCAGCCGGCCATGCGGCTGGATCGTGAATTTTCCCATGGTACGTTCCTCCAAACATGCGGGTCGTTCCGCACGTGCAATCCCAGCAAATCGTGGATGCATATCTCACATTCTCAGCGGACCAGAGATATCATTCTGTCAGGGCAGGCAAGCGCGTTTGCAACGCTTTCAAAGGCTCGGTTCATGTCATTTTGCGCATGCGGCGTCCGCTTAGGTGTTGCCGCGCGAGCGCCGTCGCGGCCTAATTCGACCCTTGACGGAGCTGATTCGCCCCGGCGCGGGGCGGGCATCTCCGGTTCCATCGAGCGACGGCGAGGGCCATACCGCGTCCACCATCGCACCAGTCCGACCTGTTCGCGGAGGTCCCGTACGAATCCGACATCTGGTCGGAACGGTTGCAGGCGGCCTTCGCCGATGCGGACCGCGATTCAGGCTTCCTGCCGCTGGCCGAGGAGGCGCTGGCGGCGTGCCCCGGCGATCCCGTCATTCTCATGCTGGCGGCCACCGCGGCGCTGCTCGACCGGCAGCCGGTGCGGGCGCTGGTCTTCCTAAAGCGGTTTTCCAACCGCGCGTCGGGGTGAGCGTCGATTGGATGCAGGGATTGACGCTCCTTCGCCCCGGTGCATCGCTACGACGTGCTGATCAAAAGGCGCAAGGGCGAACGGATCATCCGCATCGACTGGCATCCGGCCATCCGCGCGATCGAGCCGCCGCCCTGCGATTGGGGGCTGGGGGCCGGGCGGGCGCGCCTGGTCTGCGACGACCATCTGCATCTCACCGACCCGAGCGGGCAGGCTCCGTGCCCGTCCTGCGGCAAAGCCTGGTGCCGCGCCTGCCATTCGGCCGCCTGTCCGCGCTGCGGGCGGGCGGTGTGAATCGCGGGAGTCCGTGACCAATTGCTGCACGTGATCCGGCTTGCTACGTTTTTCCGACGGGTCCGGTCGAGCCCGACGGGGAGAACATGATGCGAGCGAGAACGGGTTTATGGGCGTGCGTTGTCGGCGCGGCAGCGATCCTCTTCGGCGGGAGCGCCGGACATGCGCAGCAGGCGATCCGCGTCGGGGTGCTGTTGCCGGTGACCGGACCGTTCGCCAAGAACGGCATCGAGAACTGGGAGGCGATGCAGATCGCGCGCGACATGATCAACGAGCGCGGCGGCATCGACGGCCGCAAGATCGAGTACCTGCTCGGCGACGCGACGAGCCCGAATGCCGGGATCAGCGAGGCCGAACGGCTCATCACCAAGGACGGCATCAAGATCACGACCGGCTCGTTCGCCTCGCCGCTCGCCATCGCGGTCAGCCAGGCGGCCGAACGCCACGGGGTGTTTCATTGGGAAACGACGGGCGCGGCGGAGATCATCACGCGGCGCGGATTCAAGCACACGTTCCAGGTGGGAGCGCCGGCGCGCAAATACAGCGAGGCGGCGGTGGACTTCATCGTCGACGATCTCGCCAAGCGCCTGAACAAGCCGGCGAACGACCTGCGCGTCGCGCTTCTGTGGGAGAACCGGGCGTTCGGCAAGTCGGTCGGCGACGGCGTCCGCGCCTACGTCGAAGGCAAAAAGATCAAGCTCGTCTACGACGAAGGCTACGACCAGTTCACGACCGACATGACGCCGATCGTGCAGAAGCTCAAGGACGTGAAGCCCGACGTCGTGATCGCGATCTCGTTCCCCAACGACGCCATTCTGTTCCAGCGCAAGGCCAAGGAGCTCGACTTCAACTTGGCGGCCTTCATCGGGGTCAGCGCCGGCTATTCGTCGCCCGACCTGCGCAATTCGATCGGCGATGCGGTGAACGGCCTGTTCGTCTCCGACTTCCCGCCCAAGGTCAACGCCAACGTGCTCAAGCCCGAGGTGCGCAAGATCGCGGATGAGTTCTACAAGCGCTACGAGGACAAGATGAAGCGCCCGCCGGCCGGCCACGCGTCGGCGGGCTTCTCGGCGATCTGGGCGCTGTTCACCGAAGTGCTGCCCAAGGCGAAGACCTTCGAGCCGGACGAGCTGCGGGAGATCGCGCTCAAGCTCGACCTGCCGGAAGGCTCGCTGGTGAACGGCAGCGGCATCAAGTTCACCAATTTCGATTGGCCGGACGACCCGAAGGATGCCGGGCAGAACCTGCGCGCCGCCATCGGCGTCTGGCAGTGGACCAAGGCGGGCAACGAGCAGGTCTCCCCGGAACGGTTCGCCACGGCTCCGCCGGCCATGGTGCCGTTGCCGCCGTGGAGCCAGCGTTAGATTGGTCGGCGGGTCGAGGTCATCGGAATCCGCTCCAGCGACGGCGATACGACCCCGGCCGTCATCGGCGCCCGCCTGCTCGTAAACGGCATTAACCGGATGGAAACCATAAACCGGGCAAATCTTGCCTAGTTGTGGTCTCGATGGCGAGGGCGGGGGCTCCATCCGGTGCAAGGGGTTGCTGCGTTCCTGAGGACGATCGGGGCGGCGCGGCTTGCGGCCATGGCCGCGGTCACCGTCGCGCTCGTCGGCTTTTTCGCGTTCCTGATGCTGCGCGTCACCGCCCCGCAGATGACGCCGCTGTTCACCGACCTGTCGATGCAGGATTCGGCGACCATCGTGAAGGACCTGGAGCGCCAGGGAATCCCCTACGAGATCAAGAATGACGGCGCCACCGTGCTGGTCCCCAAGGATCAGGTGCCGCGCGTGCGCATGAAGCTTGCCGAGACCGGCCTGCCGCGCGGCGGCGGCGTGGGCTACGAGATATTCGACAAGTCGGACACGCTCGGCGCCACCAGCTTCATCCAGAACATCAATCATTTGCGCGCGCTCGAAGGCGAGCTCGCGCGCACCATCCGCGCCCTTCACCGGGTCGAGATGGCGCGCGTGCATCTGGTCCTGCCGGAGCGGCCGTTGTTCTCGCGCGACAAGGTCGAGCCTTCGGCGTCGATCGTGCTCAAGGTGCGGGGCAGCCTGGAAAGCCAGCAGGTGCGGGCGATCCGGCACCTGGTCGCCTCCGCGGTGAGCGGGCTCAAGCCCGAGCGCGTGTCGGTCGTCGACGAGGCGGGACGCCTGCTCGCCGACGGAGCGGCGGCCGATTCCGGCGTCGGCGGCAGCGTCGACGAGCGCCAGGTGGCCCACGAGCGGCGCCTGCGCGACCAGATCGAATCGATCGTGAGCTCGGTGGTCGGGCCGGGGCACGCCCGCGTCCAGCTCGCGAGCGAATTCGACTTCAACCGCATCACCCAGACGTCCGACCGGTTCGATCCGGAGGGGCGCGTCGTGCGCTCGAGCCAGACGCGCGAGGAATCCTCCGCCGCCGGCGAGGGCCGGGACGGCCAGGTGAGCGTCGGCAATGAGCTGCCCGGCGCCACCCCGGGCGCCGGACAAAATGGCGGCTCCGCCCGGGACCAGAGCAGGAAGTCCGAGGAGATCGTCAATTACGAGATTTCCCGCACCACCAAGACCGAGGTGATCGAAGGCGGCCGGGTCAAGCGCATCTCGGTCGGCGTCCTGGTGGACGGCATCTATGCAAAGAACGACAAGGGCGAGCCGGTCTACGAGCCGCGCTCGAAGGACGAGATCGACCGCATCGCCGCGCTGGTCCGCTCCACCATCGGCTTCGATCAGAAGCGCGGCGACGTGGTCGAGGTGGTCAACCTGCGCTTCGCCGAGCAGCCGGCCCCGATGATCTCCGAGCCGGCCGATCTCGCCTCATGGCTGCAGTTCACCAAGGACGACGTCATGCGCGGCGTCGAGCTGGTGGTGATGGCGCTGCTCGGCCTGATCGTCGTGCTGTTCGTGGTGCGGCCGCTGGTCCGCCGCATCATCACGCCCGATGCCAGAGCCATTGCGTCGGCCGCTGCGCCTGCCTTGACCGCCGGCCCCGCCGCCGCGAGCGCCGCCGCGGTGCCGCCCATGTCCGAGCTCCCGGTGGTTCCCAGCCAGGCCGCCAAGATGATCGACATCGCCCAGGTCCAGGGCCAGGTCCACGCCCAATCGGTTCACAAAGTGGGCGAGCTTGCCAGCCGCAATCCGAACGAGACGGTTTCCATCATCCGCCAGTGGCTCCAGGACACGCCCGCCGCATAACGTGCCATGCCCGCCCCTGCCAAAAACCCCTCAAGCGAAATTGCCGATCTCGTGGCCACGCTCGCCGGCCGCCAGGCACAGAGCAATGCCGGCTCCGCCCGCACGCTGACCGGGCCCGAGCGCGCCGCCGTGCTGATGCTCGCGCTCGGCGAGCAGCACGGCGAAAAGGTGTGGAAGCTGCTCGACGACGACGAGGTACGCCAGATTTCCATCGTCATGTCGCAACTCGGCACGGTCGGGGCCGAATCGGTCGAGAGCCTGCTGCTGCACTTCGTCGGGCGGCTCTCCGCGTCCGGCGCGCTGATGGGCAATTTCGACGCGACCGAACGGCTGCTGCAGCAATACCTGCCGCCGGAGCGCGTGACCAACATCATGGAGGAAATTCGCGGGCCGGCCGGTCGCAACATGTGGGAGAAGCTCTCCAACGTCCAGGAGCAGGTCCTCGCCAACTACCTCAAGAACGAATACCCGCAAACCGTCGCGGTGGTGATCTCCAAGCTGCGCCCCGAGCACGCCGCACGCGTGCTCTCGATCCTGCCGGAGGAGCTGGCGCTCGATGTGATCAACCGCATGCTGAAGATGGAGGCGGTGCAGAAGGAGGTGATCGAGCGACTCGAAGCGACGCTGCGGACCGAGTTCATGTCCAACCTGTCGCAGACCCGCCGGCGCGACGCGCACGAGGTGATGGCGGAAATCTTCAACAATTTCGACCGCCAGACGGAGACGCGCTTCCTCACCGCGCTCGAGGAAGATAACCGCGACAGCGCCGAGCGCATCAAGACCCTGATGTTCACCTTCGACGATCTGATCAAGCTCGATTCCGCTTCGGCGCAGACGCTGATGCGCAACATCGATAAGAACAAGCTCGCGATCGCGCTCAAAGGCGCCTCCGACGTCGTGCGCCAGTTCTTCCTCAGCAACATGTCGACGCGCGCCGCCAATATGCTGGTCGAAGACATGACAGGGATGGGGGCGGTACGGCTGCGCAATGTCGATGAGGCGCAGGCGCTACTTGTCAACTTAGCCAAGGATATGGCCGCCAAAGGCGAGATCCTGATCACCAAGAACCGCAACGAAGAAGAACTGGTCTACTGAGGCGGGACGATGAAGAACTCCGGGCTCATCACAATCGCAGGGAAATCTCACTCTCGTCTCTGGGGACAGGTGACCGAGCACGGCGGAGGAGCCGAGCGATGACCGCACCGGCGAAATTCCTGTTCGACGTCGATTTCGACACCGGCCCAGCGAGGTCGCATGGCCCGCGCGAAGTCGCTCTGGCGGACGCCGAGGCGCGCGGCTATCGCACCGGCCACGCCGCGGCGCAGGCGGAAGCGAGCGTCGAATCCGAGCGGCGCATGGCGGCTGGCTTCGAGCGGATTGCCGATGCGCTGGCGATGCTCGCCGGCGGCTTGCCCCTGATCGAGAAGCGGCTCGAGGCCGAGGCGGTGGAAGTCGCCGTCGCGGTCGCGGCCAAGCTCGCGCCGGAACTCATCGCGCGCGAGCCGTTCGCCGAGCTCGCGGCGCTTGCGGCCGATTGCTTCAACCACCTGGTCGGCGCTCCGCACGTGGTCGTCCGCGTCAACGATGCGCTCTATGCCGCCGCGCGCGAGCGGCTCGAGGAGATCGCGCGCATGCGGGGTTTCGACGGACGCCTGGTCGTGCTGGCCGAGCCGGACATTGCGCCGGGCGACTGCCGCATCGAATGGGCCGACGGCGGGATCACCCGCGACCGCGCCAGGTCCGACGCGGCGATCGCCGAGGCGGTCGCCCGCTACGTCGCGGTCGGCCGCGATGCTTGAACCCCGATGCCCTTTTGGAGATACGCGCGATGAGTGACCAGGAAGCCAGAGTGCCGCTGCCCGACCTCAACGGAGACGTGGCGGTCAGGAGCGCTCAGCAGGACGCTGCGGTCTTGCCCGACGAGACCGCCAGCAGGACCGCCGCCGATCTCGAAGCGGTGTTCGACGTTCCGGTCCAGGTCTCGGCGGTGCTGGGGCGCGCCCGCATGGACGTCGGCGAGCTGTTGAAGCTCGGGCCCGGCACCGTGCTCGAGCTCGACCGCAAGGTCGGCGAGGCGATCGACATCTACGTCAACAACCGTCTGGTCGCGCGCGGCGAGGTCGTGCTGGTCGAGGACAAGCTCGGCGTGACCATGACCGAGATCATCAAGGCGGAGCGGAACTGATGCTGCTGCAGATACGAAGGCCTGCGCGTCCCGAGCCGCGGCCCCTGCGCGAGCGGACGGACTTGGATCCCGGCCCGCGCGCCGCCGGCATCTGGCTCAGCGTGCGGCCGAAGCGGAGCCGCGCCTCGCCCGGCCGCAAGGCCGCCGTCACACCGCGCGGACCGCGATCCGCGCCCAATAAATAAAAGGAGCCTTCCATGCGTCTGCTGATCGTCGGCACGCTTCATGGCCAGCTGACCCTGGCGACCAAGCTCGCCATGGACAAGGGGGCGACCGTCACCCACGCCGAGAGCGCGGAGCAGGCGCTCAAGGTCCTGCGCGCCGGCCGCGGCGCCGATCTGATGATGGTCGACGTCGCCGTCGACATCCGCGGCCTGGTCAAGAACCTGGAGGCCGAGCGCATCCACATCCCGATCGTCGCCTGCGGCACCAGCACCGATGCCCGCGCCGCGGTCGCCGCGATCCATGCCGGCGCCAAGGAGTACATCCCGCTGCCGCCCGACCCGGAGCTGATCGCCGCCGTGCTCGCGGCGGTCGCCGACGATTCGCGCGAGCTGGTCTATCGCGACGAGGCGATGGCGCAGGTGGTCAAGCTCGCCCAGCAGATCGCGCCCTCCGACGCCTCGGTGCTGATCACCGGCGAGTCCGGGACCGGCAAGGAGGTGATCGCGCGTTACGTCCACGCCAAATCCAATCGGGCGCGCAAGCCCTTCATCTCGATCAACTGCGCGGCGATCCCCGAGAGCCGAGCGCATCATCGACCGCGTCGGCGGCACGCGGCCGGTGCCGGTCGACATCCGCATCATCGCCACCTCGAACCGCAACCTCACCGACGCGGTGCGCGAGGGCACGTTCCGCGAGGACCTGCTCTACCGCCTCAACGTGGTGAACCTGAAGATCCCCCCCTTGCGCGAACGCCCCGCCGACGTGCTCGAGCTGGCCGGCCACTTCGTCCGCATGTATTCGCAGGCGAACGGCATCGCGCTGCGCCCGCTCTCGGCCGACGCGCGCCGGGCGCTCGTGGTCAATCGCTGGCCGGGCAACGTGCGCGAGCTGGAGAACACCATCCACCGCGCGGTGCTGCTCGCCGCCGGCGCCGAGATCGGCCCCGAGGCGATCCTCGCGCCCGACGGCGGCAAGCTCGATCTCGCCCGCCAGCCGCAGGCGGTCGCGCATGCGGCGCTCGCCGCCGAGCAGGTGACGCGCGCCCTGGTCGGCCGCACCGTCGCCGACGTCGAGCGCGACCTCATCCTGGAGACGCTCAAGCACTGCCTGGGCAACCGCACCCATGCGGCCAACATCCTCGGCATCTCGATCCGCACGCTGCGCAACAAGCTCAACGAATATGCCGGCGACGGCGTGCCGATCCCGCCGCCCGGCGGCGGCGAGATGCGGATGGCGGGGTAGCGCAGCGTTGGTAGGGTGGGCAAAGGAGCGAAGCGACGTCCCTCGCCGCTTATCGCGGCTCGCCCACGCGGTCTTCGCGAAGCCCGCATGAAGCGAAGCGGTTCATTCCCGAATCGCGCTGATGCTCATCCGGCCGACGGTTACCGCGTGGGCACGGCGCGCCGAAGAGGCGCGCCTTTCCCTCGCCGCTGTTGCGGCTCGCCCACCCTACATCGCCTCGTTCACAGACCGAACGGATAGGTCTCCGGCACGCCCTCGCGCGCCGTGGTCGGCAGCGGCGTGACCGCGCGCGTCTCCGCGAACCACACATAGGCGTCGAATTGCTGCGGCAGCGCCGAACGTCGCCGGGGCGCGATTGGTTCCCTCCGGTCAATCCCACGGCCGGCGGCGGCGAAACGCGCGACCCGTCGCTTGAGCGCAAGGCTCGGTTCATGGAAGAATCAGGCCATCGCGCCGATCGGCGCGATGAAAGCTGAACGGTCCCGACCGACACCCTGACCGGACGATCGGGACCGCCAGGCCGGGTACGCGAGACAAAACCCCCTCCCGACCGTGGTCCACGCTATTTAACGTTTGTGGCGCGGTCGGGGTGTTTTGTTGGCGAAGCGCGGCGCGATTTCGGACTACGGACGACGGATCGCAGATTCCCCGTCTCGTCCGTCGTCCGTCCTCTGTCGTCCGTTAACCCCACGCTAACCATGAACCGGGCAAATTTTGCCCAGGGAGGCGAAGCCACGTTCACGAGGGAACCGGGGCCGAGCCTTGGACGCGGGTGCAATTCCTCTCATTCGCAGCGGCCCCTCGGCGGCTGCGCAAACCTTTGCGGCGCGCGGCCGCAGCAAAGGCAACGGTTCGGCCCAGATGACGGACGTCACGGCAGGTCAGGGCGGCCTGAGCATGGCGCGCCTGAGCGACCTCGGCGCGCTGCTCAAGCGCGGCGACATCGCGCTCGCCATCGGCGTGATGACGATCCTGGTGGTCCTCATCCTGCCGCTGCCGCCGGTCCTGCTCGACCTCCTGCTCGCGGTCTCGATCATCCTCTCCGTGCTGATCCTGATGACGTCGCTGTTCATCCACGCGCCGCTCGAGTTCTCGTCGTTTCCCACCATCCTGCTCATCGCCACCATGCTGCGGCTGGCGCTCAACCTCGCCTCGACCCGCCTCATCCTGGCGCGCGGCCACGAGGGCCCGTCGGCGGCCGGCCACGTGATCGAGGCGTTCGGCAACTTCGTGATGAGCGGGAACTTCGTCATCGGCATCATCGTGTTCACGATCCTCGTCATCGTGAACTTCGTGGTGATCACCAAGGGTTCCGGCCGCATCGCCGAGGTCGCGGCGCGCTTCAACCTCGACGCCATGCCGGGCAAGCAGATGGCGATCGACGCCGATCTTTCCGCCGGCCTGATCGACGAGAAGGAGGCGCGCCGCCGCCGCAAGCAGCTCGAGGACGAGAGCGCGTTCTTCGGCGCCATGGACGGCGCCTCGAAATTCGTGCGCGGCGACGCGATCGCCGGCCTCCTCGTCACGCTCATCAACATCATCGGCGGCATGATCATCGGCATCGCCCAGCAGGGCATGCCGTTCGCGGAAGCCGCGCGCACCTATACGCTGCTAACCGTCGGCGACGGCCTGGTCACGCAGGTGCCGGCGCTGATCGTATCGACGGCCGCGGGCCTCCTCGTCTCCAAGGCCGGCGTCGGCGGCGGCGTCGACCAGGCGCTGCTGAAGCAGCTCTCCGGCTACCCCAAGGCGCTCGGCATGTCGGCGGCGGTGATGGGCGTGATGTCGCTGTTGCCGGGCATCCCCATGCTGCCGTTCCTCTTCCTCGCGGGCGGTGCCGGCACCCTCGCCTATGTGATGGACAAGCGTCACCGCGAGCAGCTCGCGGCCGAGGCGAAGACCGCCGAGGTGGCGACCAAGACCGAGCCGGCCGAGGAGCCGATCGCGACCGCGCTCAAGATCGACGACCTCAAGATCGAGCTGGGTTACGCGCTCCTGCCGCTGGTCAACGCGCCCGGCGGCTCGGACCGCCTCACCGAGCAGATCAAGGCGCTGCGCCGCTCGCTCGCCGCCGAGATGGGCTTCGTGATGCCGGCGGTGCGCATCCTCGACAACGTCCAGCTCGACCCCAACACCTACATCATCAAGGTCAAGGAGGTGGAGGCCGGGCGCGGGCGCATCTGGCCCGGCCAGACCATGGTGATGGACCCGGCCGGCGCGCAGGTGAGCCTGCCCGGACTGCACACGACCGAGCCGACCTTCGGGCTTCCCGCCACCTGGATCGACGACGGGCTCAAGGAGGAGGCCGCCATCAAGGGCTATACGGTCGTCGATGCCTCGACCGTGCTTGCCACCCACCTGACCGAGGTCCTCAAAGCCAACATGTCCGAGCTCCTCTCCTACGGCGAGGTGCAAAAGCTCCTCAAGGAGCTGCCCAAGGAGCAGAGCGAGCTGGTCAAGGACATCGTGCCGGCGCACATCACCGTCTCGGGCATCCAGCGCGTGCTGCAGATCCTTTTGACCGAGCGGATCTCGGTGCGGGATCTCTCCACCATCCTGGAAGGCGTCGCCGACGGCCTCGCCTTCACCCGCAATCCGGCGGCGCTGGCGGAGCACGTGCGCGCCCGCCTCGCCCGCCAGATCTGCGCGCAATACGCGACGCCGGCCGGCTATCTGCCGCTGATCGCGCTCTCGGCCCGATGGGAGCAGGCCTTCATCGAGTCGATCGTCGGCCAGGGCGAGGAGCGCAGCCTCGCCATGCAGCCGTCCCGGTTGTCCGAGTTCATCGCGCTGGTGCGCGAACGCTTCGAGGACGCCGCGCGCGAAGGCGAAGTTCCGGTGCTCGTGACCTCGCCCGGCATCCGGCCTTTCGTTCGCTCGATCGTCGAGCGCTTCCGCGCCCAGACTGCGGTTTTGTCGCAGTCGGAAATCCACCCGCGCGCCCGCCTGAAGACGGTCGGAAGCATCTGAGAGTCGGACGACAGGGGACGGACGACAGAGGACGGATGACAGGCCGACGGGGTTGTTCCGTCCGTCTTCTGTCGTCCGTCTTCTGTCGTCCGTCCTCCGTCGTCTGTCCTCCGTCGTCTGTCCTCCGGCCAATGTTTCCGCCACGAAACGAAAAACGACATTCGGCGGAAACATTGGCATGCCAGGATCGTTAACCTTCAGTCGACTCGCGACCAAGCCCTCGACACCCTGGAGAATGCAAATGGCCCACTCCCTGATCGGCGCCGACCGCATGACCCAGCTGAAGATTCTCGGCGTGGCCTGCGCTGCCGCCGCCGTTTTCGTCATGATCGGCGTCGCCGCGCACTGGAGCGACTTCGAAGCCGTGACCGCAGTGATGCAGGACCAGCCCGTGGTCAAGGCCGGCAAGCCCGCGACCTTCACGACCCGCTACGACGTCACCATTCGTTGAACGCAAATCTGCCTTGCCTCCGGCGCGACTTCGCCCGCCGGAGGCTTTCGCCATGGGCCCGCCGACGCGCTTGAACCGCGGCGGCGGACAAGGCTGAGCGTCCCCCGGAATCTGCGACAAAGCGCCTCAACGCCGCCGGATCCGGCCGAAAAACCGCTCGATCGGGCGCAAATAGCGGGCCTTTTGGCCGCCGGACCAATGTTTCCGCGAAGAAACAAAGCAAGACATTCGGCGGAAACAAGCCTGTGCAATCGTACCAACCTGCAGAGACAGCCGCCGGCCACTAATCGAGACGCCCTTTCGGTCCCCCCCGAGTCAGGCACACGATTTTGTGACCGGCGGCCCTCTGAACCTACTGGCCCCAGGAACGTATCTGACCAGAGAACCTTTGAACCTTTTCCCGCGTGGTCGCGACCAACGATCGAGACCCGGGGAGGAACCAAGATGACCCATTCGCTCATTGGCGCCGACCGCACCACCCACTTCAAGATCGTGGCCGTGGCCCTGGTCAGCGCGATCGTGCTGGTGATGGTCGGCATCACCGCCCGCGTCGTCGACTCCGACATCGCGACCGCCCGGTTGCAGACCGACGGCCCGGTGCTCAAGGCCGGCAAGCCCGCGACCTTCACGACCCGCGACGGCACAGCCATTCGCTAATCGAAACCAAGACCTCCAATGCCTGCTTTGCGCGCCTATGCCCAGGCGCGCAAATTTTTTGTGCCTGTCAGAGGTTAACCCAACTTGCGCAGTTGGGGGGCCGTTTGTGTGATTTCACAAGAAGCGATGTGAGCCGAATCAAGGGGTTATGTCGCCCGCTTGGCTGATTTGGACGTGTAGTGCCAACCTTGGAGATTGACGCGCGTCAGCGAGCATGATTCTCGTGGGGCGAAGCGCGATTCGTGCCTAAAAACCTCGCCGCTGCAGCATCCTCACAAAATTTGTAGTGCCAACTTTTCTTCTAACCCATTGATCGCATTGATGCGACCCTCGATTCTGCGCAAGTTGGGTTAAGGCGTACGGGCCGGGAAGTCGGGCGCCGTCGTCTGCACCAGCCTGCCGTGGTACAGCACCGGTCCGGTGGGCGCGCCGGTCGGCGAGCCGCCCTCGGGCTCGAGCGAGATCGCATAGGTCGCCCGGTTGATGATCACCGGATCATATTCCGCGGCGGCCTGCCGCACCGTGTAGGGCGCAGCCCCGATGACGCCCAGCGAACGCGGCGCCGGATACTTGTCCGAGACCAGCCACAGCTCGTAGCTCTTGCCGGCCTGCTGCTCGGCGCCGACCCGGCGCACCGTCAGCGACCGCTTGTCCAGGTCGAACGTGAGGAGGAAGGCGGGCGAGGCGTCGTCCTTCTGGAACACCGCGACGAACTCCGCCGGCCGCGGCGACGGCACCTCGACGGTCTTGACCACCTCGACGACCTTCGGCTTCGGCTGCAGCGGCACCGGAAACACGCCGGGATTGGTCTCGCGGACGAGAACCGCGGCCAGGAGGCAGGCCGCGAGCGCGCCCGTGCCTATGGTGGCAGCCCGCCAGGTCCTGACCTGCCGCGAGAGCTCAATGATTTCGGCGCCGGCGTCGGGCCTCGGCAGCGAAACCGGCACCGGCACCCTTAGCGGCGAGGCCGGCGCCTCCGGCTCAGCCGGCTTGGGCGCGGCCGGCGTTGCGGCGGCCGCGGCCGCTGGCGGCGTCTCGGTCGGGGCGGGGGCCGGCGCCTCGACCGGCGGCTCTTTCACCGCGTCCACGACCGGCTGGGGCTGCGCACTTTGATTGCTGACCGTGATGCCGGCCTGGATGCGGTTCCACATGTCGGCCGGCGGATCGACCGGATCGACCATGGCGGAGAGTTCGCCGAGCCGGCGCTCCCACCCGCGCACCACTTCGGCAAAGTCGGAATCGATCGCGATCCGCGCCTGCGCCTCGGCGCGCTCGTCCGGACCCAGGGTGCCGAGCACGTATTCGGCCGCCAGTACGTCCTTGTCCTGATCGATCGTCACGACCCGAGGCACTCCCGCAAGTCGATCAAGCTGCGCCGGAGCCAAGTCTTGATCGTATTCACCGGCTTGTCGAACCGCGCGGCCAGCTGCTCGCGGCTCCACCCATTATAATACGCCAGCAGCACGATGCGCCGCCGCTCCTCGTCGAGGTCGCCGAGACACCCGAGCAGCCGTCGCAGCTCGTCGGTGATCTCCCGGCGGGCGAGCGGGTCGGTATTGTCTCCGGCCACCTCCAGCGCCGCCGGTTCCTCCTCGATCGACGTTTCCGCCTTCTTGCGGATGAGATCGATCGCGCGATTGCGGGCGATCGCCACCATCCAGGTCATCGGCGAAGCAAGGCGGGGGTCGAACTCTCCGGCGCTCCGCCAGATCTTGAGATAGGTGTCCTGCATCACCTCGTCCGCAAGAGGAGCCCGCCGCAAAATACGCAGCACCACGCCGTACAGTTTCGCCCGCGTTGCGGCGTAGAGCCGCTCGAACGCCGCCTGGTCGCCCTTGGCGACGGAAGCGAGAAGCCAGACGAGTTCAGCCGACGTCAACATGCCGACGGCGTCCCCCTCTTCGCGCATCCCCGCCACACCATGCGGCGGATTATGAACGCGCGAGCCCCGCCCCGTCGAGTCGGCAAAGCGGGCGATCGAGCGCCCGCACCTTAAATTTGATTGAGATCAGACGCCCAAGGGGCGCGCACGCATCATGCCGATGCGGTCGAGCTCGGCCTGCTCGCGCGCGTTCTCCGCCGTGCGCTCGCGAATCTGGTCGCGCTCGTCGAGCAGCTCGACCTTCTTCAGCTCCTCGAACGCCTCGCCCAGCGCGGCCTTGGCGTCGTCGAGCTGGCCTTTGAGCTCGTCGGCCGAGTGCCTGAGGTTCTCGCGCCGCTGGATCGCGGCCTTGGCGTAGGTCGGGTAGGCGAAATGCGCCGGGTCGTGAATGCCGGCGCGGTCCTGCTCGGCCTGGATCTCGCGATCGAGGTCGGCGGCCATGCGCTCGAACTCGGCGACCATCGCCTCGATCTGCGCGACCTTGCGCCGTTTTTCGTCGACCTGGAACTTCCGCAGACGAATGAGCGTCTCACGCGACTTCATCGACTCGTACTCCCCCGAAGCCCCGCGCGCAGGACCGCCCCGGTTTCGGACCGGTCACGCCACGGCAGGCGCCTGAACCGCACCTTGGCCGATCGTGCCAGCACAACGTTAGTTTTCGGTTTCCATGTCGGCTAGGATTTGCCCGAGGCGCTCATATCCCTCGGCGAGCGTGCTTGCCTCGTCCTTGCCCTGGCTCAGGAACTCCTCCAGCGGGCCGTTGAGCGCGATCGCCTCGTCGACCTCCGCGCTCGAGCCGGTCCGGTAGGCGCCGAGCCGGATCAGCTCCTCCATGTCGGCATAGGTCGCCATCACCTGGCGCGCCCGGTTGATCAGGGGCAGGTAGTCCGGGTCGGCCGCCCGCGGCATGGTGCGCGACACCGATTTGAGGATGTTGATCGCCGGATAGCGGCCGCGCTCGGCGATGCCCCGTTCCATGACGATGTGGCCGTCCAGGATCGCCCGCACGGCGTCGGCGACCGGCTCGTTGTGATCGTCGCCTTCGACCAGCACGGTGAAGATGCCGGTGATGGTGCCGTCCTCGGCGCCGGGGCCCGCGCGCTCGAGCAGGCGCGGCAGCTCGGTAAAGACCGTCGGCGTGTAACCCTTGGCGGTCGGCGGCTCCCCGGCGGAGAGGCCGATTTCGCGCTGGGCCATGGCGAAACGGGTGATCGAATCCATCAGCACCAGCACGTCGCTACCCTCGTCGCGGAAATATTCGGCGACGGCGAGCGTGAGATAGCCGGCCTGCCGCCGCATCAGGGCGGTCTCGTCCGAGGTCGACACCACCACCACCGAGCGGGCGAGGCCGGCTTCGCCGAGGTCCTCCTGGAGGAATTCCTGCACCTCGCGGCCGCGCTCGCCGATCAGGCCGATCACCGACACGTCGGCGGCGACGTTGCGGGCGAGCATCGACAGCAGCACCGATTTGCCGACCCCGGAGCCGGAAAAGATGCCCATGCGCTGGCCGCGGCAGCAGGTGAGGAAGGTGTTGAGCGCGCGCACGCCGAGATCGAGCGGGCCGCCGACGCGGCGCCGCGCATGGGCCGCCGGCGGACTTTGCCGAAACGGGTAGGGCGAGGGACCGGACGCCAGCGCCCCCTTGCCGTCGATCGGCTCGCCCATGGCGTTGACCACCCGCCCGAGCCAGCCCGGCGCGGGCCGCACCGCGCCCGCCACCGAGCTCACCACCGCCCGGCAGCCGCGCCGCACCCCTTCGAGCGCCGCAAACGGCATCAACAGCGCATGCGACCCGGAAAAGCCGACCACCTCGCACGGGATGGCGCGGCCGCCGCCGGTCTCGATCACCACCCGGGCGCCGACCGACATGGCGTGGATCGGGCCCGCCACCTCCACCATGAGGCCGCGCACCCCCACCACCCGGCCGTAGATCTCGACCCCGTCGAGTTCCGCGATCTGTTCCGCCAGCGCCTTCATCATCCCTCCCAAATCGTTAGCCCACCGGCGTGGCCTTAACCCGGCATTTACCCGCTTCGTTAATGATCGCCTCACCGTCCAAGGGGCAACAGGTCTCGCTCGACCGGACGGAGGGGCGAGTCGCGAGAATCGGTTAAGGCCGGTTCTTGATGTGGAACATGAACGGGAACAGGGCCGAAAAACCGCTCTACGACAGCATTTTACGGCGATTCGCGAGGATTCGCCTAGAGAATGCTTGCATGCGGGAATCAGGTTCTGTTAACCATTTCCCAATAGTGTTTCGAATCGGTTTGTCCCAAGGCGTTTTCAGGCGTCGCCGTTCAGGCGCGCCGATCTGAGCCCGAGGCGGCGAGGAAGGGGATTGGCATGCGCGTATTGCTGATCGAAGACGACAGCGCGACGGCGCAGTCGATCGAGCTGATGCTCAAATCCGAGAGCTTCAACGTCTACGTGACGGATCTCGGCGAGGAGGGCGTCGACCTCGGCAAACTGTACGACTACGACATTATCCTACTCGACCTCAACCTGCCCGACATGTCGGGCTACGAGGTCCTGCGGTCTTTGCGCGTCTCCAAGGTGAAGACGCCGATCCTGATCCTCTCCGGGCTGGCCGGCATCGAGGACAAGGTCAAGGGTCTCGGCTTCGGCGCCGACGACTACATGACCAAGCCGTTCCACAAGGACGAGCTGGTCGCCCGCATCCACGCGATCGTGCGCCGCTCCAAGGGCCATGCCCAGTCCGTCATCCAGACCGGCGACCTGGTCGTCAACCTCGACACCAAGACGGTCGAGGTCAACCAGGCGCGCGTGCACCTGACCGGCAAGGAGTACCAGATGCTGGAGCTCCTTTCGCTGCGCAAGGGCACGACCCTGACCAAGGAAATGTTCCTCAACCACCTCTACGGCGGCATGGACGAGCCGGAGCTGAAGATCATCGACGTGTTCATCTGCAAGCTGCGCAAGAAGCTTGCCAACGCCTCCAACGGCAAGAACTACATCGAGACGGTGTGGGGCCGCGGCTACGTGCTGCGCGAGCCGCACGAGGAAGAGGCCAGGATACCGGCCTGACGAATTTCCCCGAGCCTGCGGGCTCTCTCCTCCCAACTTCGGACATTCCGGACCCCGCCGAAAGGCGGGGTTTCTGTTTGCGCGAAAGGACCGACGCCGATTGACGCCCTCCCCCGCCTCCGCGCATCATGATCGTCCCGCCGAAGATCCTGCCGGATCGCCGCAAACCCGAGACTCCATGCCAAAGCTCAACGCCGAAGAGGAAGCGACATCGCTGCGCAACATGGCGGGCGAGCCCGATTTCATGAACCTGCACGAGTTCGTGGCGAAGGCGCGCGCGAACCTGAACCAGAACGACTGGGACTACATCGTCGGCGGGACCGAGACCGAGACGACGCTCCGGCGCAACCGCATGGCGCTCGATTCGGTCGCCTTCCGGCCGCGCGTCCTGCGCGATGTGAGCACCGTCGATGCGTCGACGACGGAGTTCGGGCGCACCTTAAGGCTTCCGGTGTTGCTCGCCCCGGTCGGCTCGCTGGAAAGCTTTCATGCGGACGGCGCCGCGTCGGTGGTCCGGGCGGCGGGCGAATTCGGCGTCCCGCACATGCTCTCGTCCGCCTGCGAGCCCGGGCTCGAGGCGATCGCCGAAACCGCGCCGCACGCGTTGCGCATCTATCAGCTCTACGTGCGCGGCGACGCCGATTTCGTCGACGATCACGTCGCGCGCGCAAAGGCCAACGGCTATGCCGCGTTCTGCCTCACCGTCGATACCGCGCACTACAGCCGGCGCGAGCGCGATATTGCGAAACGCCACGTCACCGCCGGGCGGCGCCGCGCCACCGGCCGCTCGTTCCAGGCGGCGCTCGACTGGGCGACCGTCAAACGGATCAAGAGCAAGTTCGACTTGCCCCTGGCGCTCAAGGGCATCGGCACCGCCGAGGATGCCAAGATCGCGCTCGATCACGGCGTCGAATGGATCTACGTCTCGAACCATGGCGGCCGGCAGCTCGATCATGGCCGCGGCTCGTTCGACGTGCTGCCCGAGGTCATCGATGCGGTCGCCGGCCGCGCCAAGATCATCGTCGACGGCTCGTTTTGCCGCGGCACCGATATCGTCAAGGCGATCACGGCCGGCGCGCATCTGGTCGGGCTCGGCCGCATGCAGTGCTATGCGCTCGCCGCCGGGGGCCAGGCCGGCATCGTGCGCATGCTGGAGCTGTTGGAGGACGAGGTGCAGCGCTGCTTCGGACTGCTCGGGGTTACGCGCTTTGCCGACCTCGACCGGTCCTATCTGCATCCCGCCGCGCCGGCCAACCCGCCGCACGTGCTGAGCGCGTTTCCGCTCTTGGAGATCGAGAAGTACCGGTATTAGCCCGGCTCGTAGGGTGGGTTAGTTAGTTAGCGCGGCTGTTCCCCGCCCTCATCCTGAGGAGCGCGCGTCCTCGCGCGCGTCTCGAAGGACGAGGGCGGCCCGGGCGCAAGCGGCGCGTCAATGGCGCCCCATCCTTCGAGACGCGCCTCTTCATCCTGAGCCGTCACCCTCATCCTTCGAGACGCCTCGCTTCGCTCGGCTCCTCAGGATGAGGGTGACGGTCGAAGGACGGCGCTCCTCAGGATGAGGGCGGGAACAGCAAGAGCGGCCCCAACCTGTCATCCCGGATCAGCGGTGCAGCGCAACCCCGGCCGAGCGTGAGCCGAGAGCCGGGGGCAGCGCCGTCATACAATCCGGGATCGCGCTCAGCATGTGAAGCTGGCGCATCTTCGTGATCCCGGGTCTGCAGCGCATCACTCCCCCGGATCAAGTCCTGGATCAAGTCCGGGGTCCGTGCTGCGCTGCGCCCGGGATGACAGCTCGTAGCCTCCGCGGCCCATGGCGGGTTACGCGCGGGATGAATAGCAGCGGCCTTGCCGCGATGCACCGACCCGCGCTAACCCGCCCTACGAAGATGCGAAGCTACTCCTCCCCCGCGTCCGTGCCCTCGCGGGCCGGGTAGGCCCAGCACAGCGCCGGCGGCAGGACGAGGTCGACGTCGCTGCCGACCGGATAGCGCGCGCTGGTGCCGAGCTCGAGCGCCTCGATCCGGCCACCCAGCACGGCGAGCTGGTAGACAGTCTGCACACCCTGATAGTGCTGGGCATCCACGCGCGCGGTGAAGCGGTTGGGCTCGGCCACGCCGTTTACGCCGAGCCGCACGTTCTCCGGGCGCACCGCGACCTTCACGGCCTCGCCCGCGCGCACGCCGGCGGGAAGCCCCGCCGTGAGGCGGTCGCCCGATGCCGCCTCGACGGTGCCGAACTCGCCGTTGCGATCGAGCACGCGGCCGGCGAGCAGGTTCGAGGCGCCGGTGAAGCTGGCGACGAACAAGTCGGCCGGACGGTTGTAGATCTCGCCCGGCGGCGCCATCTGCAGCAGGGCGCCGTCGCGCATCACGCCGATGCGGTCGCCCAGCACCACGGCTTCCGACTGGTCGTGGGTCACGTAGAGCGCGCTCACCCCGGTCTGCTTGATGATGCGGCGGAGATCATCGCGCAGCCGCAGGCGCAGCTTGGCGTCGAGGTTGCTCAAGGGCTCGTCGAGCAGCAGCAGCTGCGGCTGGTACACCAGGCTGCGCGCCAGCGCGACCCGCTGCATCTGCCCGCCCGAGAGCGAGACCACCGGGCGCTGGGCGTAATCCGACAGGCCGACCAGGTCGAGCACCTCCTTGATCTTGCGGTCCGCCTCATCGCGCGGGGTGCGGCGGTGGCGCAGCGGATAGGCGACGTTCTGCGTTACCGTCATGTGCGGCCACACCGCGTAGGACTGGAACACCATGCCGATATTGCGGCTGCGCGGCGGCACCAGCACGCCGCGCGCCGGATCGGACACCACCTTGCCGCCGATCGCGATCGTCCCGGCGGTCGGATGCTCGAGCCCGGCCACGCAGCGCAACGTCGTGGTCTTGCCGCAGCCGGACGGCCCGAGCAGCACGACGATCTCGCCCACTTCGACGCGGAAGCTCACGCCGTCCACCGCCGCGATCCCGGCGATGAACACCTTGCGCAGGCGGTCGACCCTCAGCTCCGCCGACATCTCATGCCCGGTGTACCGAGAGAGGAGCTTCCCGCGCGCTCATTGGCGGTAGCCGTAGATCTTGTTCCACTCCTCCACCCAATCATGGTGGAACCGCACGTATTGATCGAAGTCCGGCACCCACGGCTTCACCACCTTCGGGTCGAAGCCCTCGGGGTAGAACGGCGCCTTCTTGAGCGAGGTGAGGTTGCCCTGCTCCTTGATCATGAAGGACTGCCCCTCCTCGGACAGGCACCAGTTGAGGAACAGCTTGGCGGCATTGGGATTGGCGGCGGTCTTGGTGACCCCGCTGGCGTAAGGGTTGACCGGCGCGCCCTCGGGGGCGAAGAAAATCTCCAGCGGCGCGCCGTCCTTCTTCTTCGAGTAGACGATGTTGTAGAGCAGCGGCGCGATGGTGATCTCTCCGCGCACCAGCGAGTCGGAGGCCGGCGCGCCCGAGGGATAGAGCGCCGGGTTGGTGGCCGCCTGTTTCTGCCAATAGTCCTCGCCCAGCACCTGCCGCTCGAACATGATCCGCGTCCAGGTCGTGCCGCCGGAAGCCGCGAAGACCTGGCCGATCTGCTTGTTGCCGTATTCCGGGTTGGTGAGGTCCATCCAAGACTTCGGCGGCTTCTTCACCAGCGCCGCGTTGTAGGCGATCGACCACACCAAGGTGGCGCGCGGCCACAGCTTGGGCGATATCAGCACGTCGGGCCGGTAGTCGGCGGCGTTGGGCGGCGCATAATCCTGGAACAGATCGACGAGATCCTTCATCAGCGCGCGGTCGGAGTGATCGACGACGTCGGCGCTGAGCTTGCCGGCGGCGGCCTCGGTCTTGACCCGGGTGATGAGCTGGCCGCCCGGCGCGCGCACCAGCTCGACTTGCACGAACGGGAAACGCCGGTTGAAGGCCTTGATGGTCTCCTGCTCGACCTCGGTGAAATTGGCCGTGTAGTAGATGAACTTGCCTTCCTTTCTGGCCGCCTCGATCAGCTCGGGCGGACCGAAATTCTGCGCCGCGACCGGCGCAACCGTGACCGCCGCCAGTCCGGCCGCCAGCGCGGCAGCCTTGGCGACGCGAAAGCGCGACCCATTCATGCGACATCCTCCCTTGATGCGTTTCTCCGACATTTCCGTCACCCCGCGCGACCGACGCCGCTGCCGTCGGCGGCGCCGCCGGACAGAAAGTGCGCGATCCCGATCACCACGCCGAGCAGCGCGGTCTGCACCAGGCTGAAGGCGGCGGTGATGCCGAGGTTGCCGCCCTCGTAGTAGTCGAGCAGCAGCACCGCCATGACCATGGTGTTGCTGGTATAGAGGAACAGCGAGGACCCGAGCTCGCGGATCGCCAGAATGAACAACAGCGTCATCGCGGCGATCACGCCCGGCCGCGCGAGCGGCAGCACGATCGAGCGGATCGTGCCGATCAGCCCCTTGCCGCAAATCCACGACGCCTCCTCCAGCTCGCGGTGGATCTGCATCAGCGAGGTCGACAGCGCCTTCACGGTGTCCGGTATGAACCGGGCGATGAACGCGAGGGCCAGGATCCACAGCGTCCCATAGAGGCCTCCCGGCAGCCCGATCCACGCCCACATATAGGCGACGCCGATCACCAGCCCGGGGATCGCCACCGGCAAGGTCGAGACGATGTCGATCGTCTTGCGCGCCGGCAGGCTGGTGCGGTGGATCGTGTAGCCGATGGCGAACGCGAGCACCCCGCCCGCCAGCGCGGTGATCACCCCGACCTCCATCGTGTTGACGATGGAACGCAGCGCCAGCGGATTTGCGAACAGCCGCTCGAAGTGCACGAACGCGTATTGCCGCATGTCGAACAGGCTGGCGAGGTCGCGGATGAACATGTACTTGCGGAACGCGGCGACGATCAGCGCCAGGGTCGGCAGCACGACGACCACGACCAGATAGGCGACCGCCAGCGCCAGGGTGAAATAGCGCCAGCCGCCGAGCCTGAGCACGCCGGGCCGGAACGATTTCCCCGCCACCGTGGTGTAGCTGCGTCCCGACAGCACCCGCTGCTGCAGCCAGACCAGGAAGCCGGTGACGACCATCAGGATGATGGCGACCGAGGCGGCGGTCGAGTACAGCGGCGGCGACCAGTTGGTGAGCTTGAAGATGTAGGTGGTCAGCACCGGGATGTCGCCGGGCGTGCCGAGCACTGCCGGGATGCCGTAGATCCCGAGCATGACGACGAAGGAGAGCAGCATTCCCGAGACGATCGCCGGCGCGATCAGCGGAAAGGTGACCGTGAACAGCGTGCCGACGGTGCTGGCGCCGGAAATCTCGGCGGCCTCCTCGAGCGCGGGGTCCATGTTGCGCAGCGCGGAGGCGGTGAACATGTAGACGTAGGGCGCGTAATAGATGCCGAAGATGGAGATCAAGCCCAGCATCGAATAGACATTGAAGCGCCAGTCGATGCCGATCCAGGCGAGCATCGTGTTGATGAGCCCGGTGCGCGGCGAGCCGAGGATCGACCAGGCGACCGCCGCGACCAGGGGCGGCACGAACAGCGGCAGCATGCTGGAGGCCGCGATGAAACGCTTGCACGGCGTATCGGTCCGCACCACCACCCACGAGAAAGTCAGCCCGATGACCACGGCGAGCGCGGTCCCGCCGCCGCAGGCGATCAGCGAGTTGGCGAGCGCCAGGTGAACGTTCGGATTCCACAGGACGATCGCGAAGTTCGCCAGCGAAAGGTCGAACACGCCGAAGCCGTCCACCACCGGGTTGGTGTTGGTCAGCGCACCCAGCAGGAGCATCGCGACCGGATAGAGGACGAGGAACGCCAGCGCGATCATCAGCGCGCCCGACCACAGCCACCGCCCGGCACTGCGCGCAAGGTGGCCGGTCATCCGCGGTGCGGCCAAGGCTGCCGTATCGGCGGCGAATGCGGTCGTGTCTGCGGTCACCCTGTCCCTCCCTGACGGTGACGCCGAATGTTCCCGGAATTCTTGCTTCGTATCCGTACCCGTACCACACAAGCCCGCGGGCGGGCACCCGGGCCGGAAGGACAATTTGTCTCCCGGGCC
>WNGA01006551.1_pt1 | contig 30994 bp, 34 predicted proteins | sample 5400061 | NCBI WGS metagenome assembly WNGA01 (sample SAMN13153366, study PRJNA577476) | soil metagenome | isolation source: 100 cm soil or saprolite under grassland replicate 2 | place: USA:California | collected 2016-06-15 | reverse complement strand
GGAAGATTCGCGCGTTTGTTTCATGGCGAATGTGGGTTGGACGGTCGCGCGAGCGAGGCTCGCGCGACCTCTCTGCGGCATCGACAAGCGATGCCTTCCGAGTCGCCGCTTGGAAGATTCGAGCGTTTGTTTCATCGCGAATGTGGGTTGGACGGGAGTCGCCGCTTGGAAGATTCGAGCGTTTGTTTCATGGCGAATGTGGGTTGGACGGTCGCGCGAGCGAGGCTCGCGCGACCTCTCTGCGGCATCGACAAGCGATGCCTTGTCTACACTCGAGAGGTGGAAGCGCTGCGCGACTCGTGGGGACGGGAGATCAAATCCGTCCGCGTCTCCGTAACGGACAAGTGCAACTTTCGCTGCACGTACTGCATGCCGGCGGAGGGGCTCGAGTGGCTGCGGCGCGACGAGATCCTGAGCTTCGAGGAGATCGCCCGTCTCGTCGGCGTGCTCGCACGGCTCGGCGTCGACGAGGTGCGGCTCACCGGCGGCGAGCCGCTCGTGCGCCGCGACCTGCCGGCGCTCGTCGGGATGCTCTCCGCGATCGAGGGCGTCGGCGACCTCTCGCTGACGACAAACGGCGTCCTGCTGGACCGACTTGCGAAGCCACTCGTCGACGCCGGCTTGGGTCGCATCAACGTCTCGCTCGACACGCTCAACCACGTCCGCTTCGCGGAGATCACCCGACGTGACGCGCTCGACGCGGTGCTGCGCGGGCTCGAGGAAGCGGAGCGCCATCCGGAGCTGAGCCCGATCAAGGTCAACTGTGTCGCGGTGAAAGGGTTCACCGAGACCGAGGTTCCCGCGTTGGCGGAGCTCGCGCGGCGCAAGCCGTACGTCGTCCGCTTCATCGAGTTCATGCCGCTCGACGCGGACGAGGCCTGGCGCGAGGACGATGTCCTCACCGGCGGCGAGATCCGCGAGATCATCGAGGAGCGCCACGGCCCGCTCGAGGAGCTCCCGGCGAAAGCGTCTTCGACGGCGCGGCGCTTCCGCTTCGCGGACGGCGTCGGCGAGCTCGGCTTCGTCAATCCCGTGTCGGAGCCCTTCTGCTCGACCTGCGACCGCATCCGCCTCACGGCGGACGGGCAGCTGCGGACGTGTCTCTTTTCACGGCGTGAGTGGGACCTGAAGACACCCCTGCGCGACGGCGCGACCGACGAGCAGCTCGTCGACCTCATCCGTTTCGCGGTACGTCACAAAGAGTTGAAACACAGAATCAACGATCCCGGCTTCGTGCGTGCGAGCCGATCGATGTCGCAGATCGGCGGCTGAGCTCGGACAAGGCGATTGTTAGTTCAGCCGGAGCGTCGGGCAAAGCCCGACCCTCCTCTGAATCGGCATCGCAAGCGATGCCTCAGCGCTCGATGTCTCAGATCGGCGGATAGCCCCGTTTCTGGGGAAGCCGAGCGACAGCCGCGACGTTTAAAATCGACAGGTCATGACCGAGGCCATCGCCGCCGGACGGCGCTACTTGCCGCGTGGTTACGCGGATTTCGCCCGCCAGTTGCTGATCTGGTTCGGCTTCCTGCTCGCGTACCAGGTGGCGCGCGGCATGGCCGACCGGGATCCCACACGCGCATTCGCGAACGGGTGGGCGGTGATCGACCTCGAGCAGCGGTTGACCGGCCTCGGCGAGCTGACGCTGCAGGGCTGGACGCAGTCCTCGCAGTTCCTCGAGGAGCTCGTCAAGTGGACGTACTGGAACTCGGAGTTCACGGTGATCGGGCTCGCGCTGCTCTGGGTGTACTTCCGCCGGAACGCAGCGTTCACGCGCTTCCGCAACACGATCCTGCTTGCCAACGTCCTTGGCCTGATCGGCTACGTCCTCCTGCCGACCGCGCCGCCGCGCTTCTTCCCGTCGATCGGTTTCGATGATCCGTCCTTCGGCGGGCTCAACCACGGGAGCGGGCTTGTCCAGCTGGCCGCGAACCCGTATGCGGCGATGCCGAGCCTGCACGCGGCTGACGCTCTGATCGTCGGCATCGTCCTGGCGTCGGTTGTCCGGCGGCCGATCTGGAAGGTGGTATGGCTCGTCTGGCCGCTTTGGGTGTGGTTCGCGGTCATGGCTACCGGCAACCACTTCTGGCTCGACGTGCTCGCAGGCGTCGTCCTCGGGAGCGTCGCCCTGGCGATCGTCTACCAGGCCAGGCTGCGGAGCTTCATCGCAAACCTGCTATAGGCTGTTCCCCATAGCCGGTCTGGGACGCGTCAAGCAGGGCTACACCGCGGGAGCGCGCACGCTCGCGTCGCGCTCGATCGTCGGCTTGGCGCGGACGCGCATCACGCCGAATGCGCTGACGACGTCCGGCGTGTCGCTCTGCCTCGCCGCGGCGGTGCTCGTGTACTTCGAGGACCGCAACGACCTCCTCTTCTACTGGGTCGGCGCGGCCGTCTTCGTGATCGGGTCGATCCTGGACATCCTCGACGGCGCGCTCGCGCGCGCCGGCGGGAAGACGACGCCCTTCGGCTCCTTCCTCGACTCGACGACGGACCGGGTCGGCGAGGGCGCGATGCTCGGCGCGATCGCGCTGATCTTCTCCCGTCACGGGAACGAGGTCGCGCTGGGCGCCGCAGTGGCCGCCGTCGCCGGCTCGTTTCTCGTCAGCTACACGCGCGCGAAGGCCGAGGCGCTCGGCCTGCGCGGCGACGTCGGGCTCGGCTCCCGCGCCGAGCGCGTCGTCGTGATCACGGCGGGACTCGTGCTCGCGCCGTGGGGCGCGCTGCAGTGGGCGATCTACCTGCTGACCGCTACGGCCTGGCTGACGGTCTTGCAGCGGATCCTGTTCGTCCGCAAACAACTGATCGAACGGAGGTAGCACGGTGTTCTTCATCATCGGCCTGATCGTCTGGGGCTTCATCGTCGGAGCCTTGGCGCGGCTCGCGCTCCCCGGGCCCGACCCGATGCCCTGGTACGCGACGCTCGGCCTGGGCCTCGGGGGCTCCCTGGTCGGCGGCCTCGTCGCGGAACTCCTCCTCGGCACGGCGGGCGGCCTGATCTTCGCCGTCCTCGGCGCGATCCTCCTGCTCTACCTGTACCGCCGCTTCGTGCAGCGCCGCGGGATCACGGGCCCGTCGGCCCTTCCGTAGCCCGCCGTATCGCAAACCTGCTATTTTCCGGCTATAGCAGGAATGCGATAGGAGGTTTCCCCAAGTGTCTGAAGAGAACGGCAAGCAGAACGGCAAGGCGCGCCTGGAAGATCGCGTCCGCGTCGCGCTGATCGGCGTCGGCAACTGCGCCAACTCGCTGCTGCAGGGAGTGGAGTACTACAAGGACGCGCCGGACGACCAGTTCGTGCCCGGGCTGATGCACGTGAACCTCGGCGGGTACCACATCCGCGACATCGAGTTCACGGCGGCGTTCGACGTCACGACCGACAAGGTCGGCGAGGACCTCGCGGACGCGATCTGGGCGAAGCCGAACGACACGATCAAGTTCGCGGACGTCCCCCAGACCGGCGTCAAGGTCTCGCGCGGCATGACCCACGACGGGCTCGGCAAGTACATCTCGCAGGTCGTCACGAAGGCGCCCGGCGAGACCGACGACGTCGTGCGGATCCTGCGCGACACCAAGACCGACGTGGTCGTGAACTACCTCCCCGTCGGCTCCGAGGCCGCGACCAAGTGGTACACGGAGCAGGTGCTCGAGGCCGGCTGCGCGCTGGTCAACTGCATGCCGGTCTTCATCGCGCGCGAGGCGTACTGGCAGCGCCGCTTCGAGGAGAAGGGACTGCCGATCATCGGCGACGACATCAAGTCGCAGGTCGGCGCGACGATCACGCACCGCGTGCTCACCTCGCTCTTCCGCGAGCGTGGCGTCCGCCTCGACAAGACGATGCAGCTGAACGTCGGCGGCAACTCCGACTTCCTGAACATGCTCGAGCGCGAGCGGCTGGAGTCGAAGAAGATCTCGAAGACGAACGCCGTCACGTCGATGCTCGACTACGACCTCGGCGAGGGCAACGTCCATGTCGGCCCTTCGGACTACGTTCCGTGGCTGACGGATCGCAAGTGGGCGTACATCCGCATGGAGGGCTCATCCTTCGGCGACGTGCCGCTCAACGTCGAGCTCAAGCTCGAGGTCTGGGACTCGCCCAACTCGGCCGGCATCGTGATCGACGCCGTGCGGCTGGCGAAGCTGGCGCTGAACGACGGCGTCGCCGGTGCGCTGGAAGGGCCGAGCTCCTACCTGATGAAGTCGCCGCCGAAGCAGGCGCCGGACGACGACGCCTACGAGGCGACGGAGAGCTTCATCCGTGAGCACGCGCGGACGACGTCTCGCGCTTCGGCCCAGGAGCCCGCCGCGACCCAGTAAACGGCGAGCTTCTCCACTTCGTCATCGCTGTGTCACAATCCGCCCCGGCAAGCTAAGGGGAGGAGAGAGCACCTATGAAACGACCGCTCACGGTCCTGTTCGTGCTGCTCGCCGTCGCAATCGGGACGGGCACGGCAGGTGCGGGTGACAACGACTCGGGGTTCACCACCAGCCAGCCCGCAATGGTGACGCCGTTGGTGGCGGGCTCCACCGTCACGCCGATCATCACGGTCGGCGACACGGTCAGGGATTACCGCTTCGAGGCGATCCCAGACGGAATCTCGCTCGACCCGAACGGCAACGGGACGGTTGACGTCTACGTCAACCACGAGACGTCGACGGTTCCCTTCCCGTTCACGCCGGGCGCCGGCGCGGCGAACCAGAACGACTTCGACAACGCGCAGGTCAGTCGACTTCGACTCAACCAGCACAGCGCCGGGGTTCTGAAAGGGGAGCTGACGATCAAGAGCTCCGAGAACTTCCAGCGCTTCTGCTCGAACTACCTCGCCACCTCGAAGGAGGGCTTCGACCGCCCGATCTTCTTCACGAACGAGGAGACGAGTGACTTCGTGAACCGCACGGGAGCGGCGTTCCCGGCGGCTGCCGGTGCCGAGCAGGCAGGTGTGGTGGTCGCGACGGACGTGCGGAGCGGCAACCACAAGGTGATCTACGGCATGGGCCGCCTCAATCACGAGAACGACGTCGCGGTCCCGGGTTACGGCCGTCCGGTCGTCCTCTCGGGAGACGACACCTTCTCGAGCAACCCGGCGAGCTCGCAGCTGTACTCGTACCAGGCAGCGAGCACGGACGCGCTCTGGAACGACGAGGGCGACCTCTACGGCTTCGTCTCGAACAACGCGGCAGTCGACGACTACTACGACTTTCCCGTGGGTTCGGCCATGTCGGTGAGCGGCCACTTCGTCAAGCTCGACAAGAGCGCCGCGACAGGCGATCAGACAGCGCTGGAAAACGCATCCGACGCCGCGCACGTCTTCCAGTTCGTCAGGCTCGAGGACATCGCGTACGACAAGCGGCCGGACAAGCAGAACATCGTCTACCTGGCGGACACGGGCCGCGGCTCGAACTCGGCCAGCGGCAACGCGTTCGCCTCGACGAACGGGCGCATCTGGAAGATGGTGCTCGATCCGACCGACTCGACAAAGGTGCTGTCTCTCTCGGTTCTGATCGAGGGCGATGACCACCCCGTCAAGACGATCGGCGAGATCCACCAGCCGGACAACCTCGAGACGACGCAGAACGGCCTCTACATCACCGAGGACCCGGGCTCGAGCCAGCAATTCCCGGTTGGCTCAACGGATCCGAACGTTACGCCGGCTCGGCTCTGGCAGCACAGCCTGGCGACCGGCGTCAACACGCCCGTGGCGGTAGTGAACCAGTCCGCAGATGAGGGCCCGACCGACGTCGACTCGGCGACCACGCCGGGCGCGCTCGGTTCCTGGGAGTCGACGGGCGTCGTCGACGCGTCGTCCATCTTCGGACCCGGGGCGTTCCTGATCAACGTCCAGGCGCACACGCTCTGGATCGAGCAGTCCACGGCGGCTGACTGGACGAACAAGCGCGAGGGCGGCCAGATGATGCTCCTGCGCATTCCCGGCGCCTAAGGGCCCGATCGGAGGGGCGCGGCCCGAACGCCGGGCCCCTCCGAACTACACTCGGGCGCAGATGGGCCTTCGCATCTGCCTGGTCACGCCCTTCGCCTGGTCGCAGCCTCACGACGTCAACGAGCACGTCGCCGGGATCGCGAGGGAGCTGCGGGCGCTCGGCCACTCAGTCACGGTGCTGGCTTCCTCGAACCGGGCCAAGGAGCTCGCGGCCGGGCGACGGGCCCTGCTGGACGGCCTCGAGGCGGAGGTCGTGGCTCTGGGGCCGGCCGTGCCGATCTCGCGCAGGAGCCGGATCGGTGTCCCGGTCGGAGCGCGCGCCAACCTCTCGCTGGCGCTCGCGCTCGGGCGCTTCGACGTCGTGCACGGGTTCGAGCCCGGGTTGCCCTCGCTGTCGTACCTGGCGCTGCGTGACGCGCAGGCGCTGACGGTGGCGACCTTTCTCTCAGCCGAACGGCTCTCGTACCCGCCGGGCCGCGCGCAACGCGACCGGCTGCTGACGCGACTCGACGCGCTCGTCGCGACGAGCGACGAGACCGCGCAGGCCGCGGGGGTGCGCTTCCCCGGACACTACGAGGTGATTTCGGAAGGCGTCGACCCGGAGCTGTTCCGCCCGGCGCACAAGCTGAAGCTGATGGTCGTCGAGTGGCGCCCGAACGAGCGGGCGCTGGCGCGCAGCGTCCTGCGCGAGCTCGACGAGCTGCCGGAATGGGAGCTGCTGTTGCTGCGGACGAAACCGTTGACCGGCAAGCCGACGATCCCTCGTCTCCTGCGCAGCCGCGTGCACGTCCGCACGGCGCGCGACGGCGCCGCGCGCGCGCCGCTGCTCGCGGAGGCAGCGGTCTTCGTTCCGGCCGTCGACGGCCTGCGCCGCGTGCGGCTCGAAGCGGCCGCGTCGGGCTGCGCGATCGCTGCACCTGCGGGAGCGCGCGAGCAACCCGAGCTCTGCGGGGCCGAGGCCGCTCGGCTCGCCGAAAACGTCGAGTACCGCGAGCGGAAGGCGGCGCGCGCCAGGGCGGACGTCGAAGGGCAAACGTTCGACGCCGTGGCGCGGGAGCTCGACGACCTCTACGGCTCGCTCGTGAACCGCCGCCACGCTCCGAAGGGCGAGAGCGATCCGCTACGGGACCGGCCGTGGATCCTCGCCGACCTGCACATGCACACGAGCTGGTCGCACGACTGCGCCGTCGACCCGGCCGACCTGATCATGTACGCCGAGGCCAACGGCCTCGGCGCGATCGCGGTCACCGACCACAACGCGTTCGGCGGCGCGCTCGAGACGGCCGACCTCGCGCGCCATCACGACCTGGTCGTCATTCCCGGCGAAGAGGTGAAGACGGACGGCCAGGGTGAGGTGATCGGGCTCTTCCTGAAGGAGGAGATTCCGCGCGGCCTCACCTTCACGGAAACGGTCGCGGCGATCAAGGCACAGGGCGGGCTCGTCTATCTCCCGCACCCCTTCGATCGTCTGCACTCGATCCCCGACCCAGCGACGCTCCAGGAGCACCTGGCGGACATCGACGTCTTCGAGGTCTACAACGCGCGGCTCCTGTTCGAGGCCTACAACGAGGAGGCGCTGCGGTTCGCGCGGAAGTACAACCTGACGATGGGAGCGGGGTCGGACGCCCACGTGCTCCAGGGGGTCGGCACCGGGGCGCTGCGCACGCGGGCCTTCGAGGGGCCGGAGGAGTTCCTGCTCAGCCTCCGCTCCGCCCAGGTTCTGCGGCGTCCCAGGTCGCTGGTCTACCTCCAGTCCCTGAAGTGGATGGCCCAGGCCAAGGAACGGGTCCGGTAGGGGAGAAAGTCTCTAGGCCCGTGCCTACGACGGACGAGATCTACGAGAAGTACCTCCAGAAGGCGATCGTCGAGATCAACGATCTCGCCCACGAGGTGACCGCCGCCGGCCGGGGCCGAGTACCCGTCGCCGGCTCGGGCCACCCGCTCGCGGACGTGATGCTGCTGAAGTACCGGCCACAGCCGTCGGAGGTGCAGGAGGGCGTTGCGTTCTTCGGCCGAGCGGGGAAGGCGATCCTGAAATCGCTGCAGCGGCTGCACGTCGACCCGATGGCCGTGTACGGCACGAACTGCCTCAAGTTCGCCGATGCGACCGAAGACGAGTCGCGTCCGTTTCTGACGCGCGAGCTGCACATCGTCCAGCCGAAGCTGGTCGTGCCGATGGGCGAGACAGCCGTCGAGTTCCTGAACTCGATCGAGTTTCCGCTCGCGGATACTGTGGAGTACAAGCCGGGCGAGCTCCAGCGCTTCACGGCGACGGCGCAGGTGCTGGTCGTGCCCGACATCGACGCGTCGCTCGACGAGGCCCCGGCCAAGACCCAGTTTTGGAACGCCTTCAAGCCTCTCGGCAGCTGGTGGGCCGAGCTGCCGCCCTACTAGCCCTCCTCGCGGCGCTCGCGCTCTACTACGCGTTCCACGATCGGCTGTGGAACAGCTCGACGTGGTGGGACATCGCCTTCATCGGGCTCGTGCTGATCCCGGCGTGCTTCGCCCTCGTGTGGCTGGTGCTGCCGCTACGGACCGGGCGTGGGCTGCTCGCCGTCGGCTTGGTGTTCGGGGTGCTGGCGTGGGCGTTTCACGTCGCCGAATGGAACACGGCTGAGAACTTCGCCAAGCTCTTCGGCGTCACCGCGATCGGGTTCGCGTTCCTGGAGTACTTCGAGACGCTGAGCTGGGTCGTCCTCGTCTCGTTGATCATTCCGTGGGTCGACGCGTACTCGGTGTGGCGCGGGCCGACGAAGGTAATCGTGACGAAACACGAGCACGTGTTCACGAACTTCTCGTTCGCGTTCCCGATTCCGGGCGAGACGACCGCGGCGAACCTCGGCCTGCCGGATCTCATGTTCTTCGCATTGTTCCTCGCAGCGGCCGCGCGGTTCCGACTGCGCCCTCACTGGACTTGGCTCCTGATGACACTGTCGTTCGGGGCGACGCTGGCGGTGGCCGTATGGCGGGACCTCGGCGGGCTGCCTGCCCTCCCCTTGCTCGCGCTCGGGTTCCTGCTCGCGAACGGCGACCTGATCTGGACGGAGCTTCGCCGCAGCAGTGCTGACGCTCGGAGTTGACGCCGCCCGCGGCGGCTGGATCGCGGTCGCGCTCGACAACGGCCGCTTCGCGGACGCCGCGCTCGAGCGCCGTTTTCCCGCGGTGCTCGAGCGCTTTCCGGATGCGGTCGTCATCGGCGTGGACGTCCCGATCGGGCTGCCGGCGGTCGGATCGCGCCGCCGCGCCGACGTCGAGGCGCGCAGCGTCGTTGGAGGGCGGCGCGCCAGCGTCTTCTTCACCCCGCCGCGCGAAGCACTGGAGTCGGCGACGTACAAGGAGGCTCGCGCTTTGGCGCCCGGAACGTCCGCCCAGGGCTGGGCGTTACGAGCGTCGATCCTGGACGTCGACCGCGTCCGCGACGAGCGCGTGCGGGAAGTCCATCCGGAGGTGTCGTTCGCCGTTCTGGCCGGCCGCCCGCTAGCCGCTGCGAAGCGGACGTGGAACGGTCAGCGGGAGCGGCTCCAGCTTCTAGCCGGTGCGGGCATCGAGCTCCCCGACGCGCTGGACGCAGGCCTCGTCGCCGCAGATGACGTCCTCGACGCCGCAGTCGCCGCATGGACCGCCGGCCGTGTCGCCCGAGGCGAGCACATCACGCTTCCGCGCAAGCCCGAGCCGGGCGAGCCCGTCATTCACGCGTGAGCAGTGCGACCGTCTCGACATGCGGCGTGTGCGGGAACATGTCGACTGGCTTCGCCCGCTCGAGCACATAGCCGTAGTCGTCGCCGAGGCGCTTGACGTCGCTCGCGAGCGTCGTCGGATTGCAACTGACGTAGACGATGCGGGGGGCGCCGATCTCGCCCAGGCGCTTGAGCGCCTTGCCGGCGAGACCGGCTCTTGGAGGGTCGACGACCACGACGTCCGGGTCACCGCTCCGCTCGTGGAGCTCCTCGATCGACTGCCCGACGTTGCCGGCGAAGAACGCGGCGTTGCCGATGCCGTTCAGGTCCGCGTTCTCGAGCGCGCAGGCGATCGACTCCTCCGACACGTCGATTCCCCACACGGTCAGCGCGTCACGCGCGAGCACGAGTCCGATCGTGCCGATCCCGCAATAGAGGTCGTACACCGTCTCGTCCCCGGTCAGCGCCGCGAACTCCCGCGCGATCCCGTAGAGCCGCTCCGCCATCGCGGTGTTCGTCTGCAGGAAGGCGTTCGGCCGCACGCGGAAGCGCAGGCCGCACAGCTCCTCCTCGATCGCTTCCTCACCCCAGAGCAACTGCGTCGGGAAGTTCGTCACCTCTGCGGGCGACTCGTTCACCGACCAGTGGATCGAGCGCACCTCCGGGAACGCGCGCAAGACGTCGACGAAACCGCCCGTGTCGAACTTCTCGCCCGGAGCGGTGACGAGCTGCACGAGCACCTGGCCGGTGTTGCGTCCCTCGCGCACGACGAGGTGACGCAGGTAGCCGGCCTGTTCCTCCTGGTCGTACGCGACGAGCCGGTCTCCCCGCGCCCATTCGCGCACCGCGTTGCGGATCGCGTTGCCGAGGTCGGTCGTCAGCCAGCATTTCTCGATGTCGAGCACCTCGTCCCAGCGCCCGGCCTTGTGGAAGCCGAGCGTCGGCCCGTCCTCGAGCTGCGTGAACGAGTACTCGAGCTTGTTGCGGTAGTGGAAGACGTCGTCGGCCGGAAGGATCGGCTCGAGCGGCGGCTCCGCGATCCCGCCGATGCGGCGCAGTGCATCCGCCACCTGTGCCGCCTTCGACTCGACCTGCGCCTCGTAGGCGAGATCCTGGAAGCGGCAGCCGCCGCACGCCGGGTAGTGCGCGCACGGTGCGTCGACGCGTTGCGGCCCCGGGTGCAGCACCTCCGTCGCGAGCGCCTCGGCGTGGCGCCGTTGCACCTTCGTCACGCGCGCACGGACCGTGTCTCCCGGCAGCCCGCGCCGCACGAAGACGACGAACCCGTTCAGCCGCGCGACGCCGTTCCCGCCGTACGCGAGCGAGTCGATGGTGAGCTCGAGCTCCTGGTCCTTCGTAACGGGGGCAGCCACGAAGGACCAGGGTACTTGGGCTAGGCCGCTCTCTTCGCCTCCGCTGCGGGCAGGCGAACCGGATGGTTGGAACGGAAGACGTCGTCAGGGTCGACGGCCGCTTTCACCGTCTGGAGTCTGCGGTACGTCAGTTCGCCGAATAGACGCTCGCCGCGTTCACGTTTCTGCGCCAAGTTGAGATGCATCCGGCCTGAATCCCAGGGCGCGAGGGCCGCCTGGACGACCTCGACGTGCGCCTTCACCGCCGCGCTCAGCTCCGCGTTTGGAGTGGCACCCACGGCGAACATGAGGAAGCTGCCATCGATCGTCGCCAGCGCACCTGCGCCCCGCGACTTGCGCCCGAGCGCGCCGCCCATGTGCCGCAACTCGACGCTGATCAACGGTGAGCCCGAGCCGGCGCCGGCGACCCGCACGAGCGCGTCGATCGCAGCGTCGGCGAGGTCGGCGAGCAGCAGGCTGTCGCCGAACCCCGACACCGGATGCTTCGGATCCATGTGCACATGCTTCAGCTCCTGCACCGGCATCGTCGCGAAGGTGTCCATTGCCGGCACGAGCTCGCGCAGAGGCCGCAGCAGCTCGTCCGTCGCATCCGCGCCGAGCAGCGAGGTCGCTTCGACGACCACGAACGACTTGCCGCGCAGCGGCTCCGGAAGGTCCGGAATCGGCGGGAACTGAAGGAAGCGACCGATGGAGGTGACCTCGTCCGGCACGGCGTCGACCCAACGTCGCCACGCGCGCAGCACCTCGGCTCCGCGCTCGAGCGGGAAGAAGAGGACGCCCGCATACACCTCGGCGACCGGGTAGAGCTTGAACTCGAGTGCCGTCACCACGCCGAAAGAACCGCCACCGCCCCGCAACGCCCAGAACAGGTCGGCATGGTCCTCCTCATCCGCGCGGATCAGCTCACCGTCGGCATTCACGAGCTCGACCGCCGTGATGCTGTTTGCAGCCAACCCGTAGCGCCGCGCGAGCCAGCTGATGCCGCCACCGAGCGAGTAGCCCACGACGCCAACGTCCGGCGAAGAGCCGGCCAGCGCAGCGAGACCGTGCTCGGCCGCCGCGTCGCTCACCTCGGCCCAGAGGACACCGGCCTCGACGCGCGCGGTCTGCGCCTGCGGGTCGATCTCGACGCCGCGCATCCGCTCCGTCTTGACGAGGACTGTGTGCGCGAGCGAGCCCAGGGGGAGCGCGTTGTGTCCCGTCCCCTGCGGCGCGACGCGGAGACCGCGCTGCCGCGCCCAGCGCACGACGGCGGCGACGTCGTCGGCCGACTCGGGGAGAGCGACCGCCGCCGGCTGTTGGTCGGCGGACAGGTTCCAGGCAAGACGCGCTTCGTTCCAGTTCGGGTCGTGCGGCAGGACCAGCAGTTCGTTCTTCACATGAGCCTCCTCGGTGTCGTCCTTAGACGCTGGCAGGGTCGGGGTGGGCTCAGGAAGGTGGTGAACTGGTGTATCGCGGTGCGGGAATCCGTACCATCGAGCGATGGACGCGGAAGCAGCTGCGCGTGCCTGGATCGACGCGTGGACGCGCTCGTGGCGCGCACTCGACGCCGAGCTCCTCACTCCGGTCTACACAGCCGACGCGGTGCACAGGTCGCATCCCTTTCGCGACCCCGACAATCCGATCGACTACGCGCGCTGGGCGTTCGCCGAAGAGGAGGGCGAGCCGGAGGTATGGATGGGCGATCCGATTGTCGCCGGTGAGCGCGCAGCGATCGAGTGGTGGGCCGTCGTGATCGAGAACGGGAAAGAGGTCTCCCTCGCCGGCACGTCGATCGTGCGCTTCGACGTCGAGGGCCGAGTCGTCGAACAATCCGACTACTGGGGCATCACAGACGGCCGAACGCCTCCTTGGGACGGCTGGGGCCGCTGAGTGTTCGCTTAGCCGCACCCTCGAGACGCCAGTCCACCGCCACGTATCGCCGCGCGCGACCTGCCACGCTGCGTCACCCGATGTCAGTCGAAGGTCGTAATGACGAGCAAGAGCACCTTCCACAGCGCCGTGCCTCTCACGCCCGCCGAGGCCGCCGCCGAGGCTTCAGCCTGGGAGCGGCACAGCGAGCTCCGCGTGCGGCTCTTGGTGCACCCGCACCGGCGGCGCCTGCAGCCTGACGCTTGCGGCAGAAAGCGGCGGCCCGCTCGGAGGGGCGGGCCGCACAGTGCGCCACAGCAATGCCGGTGGGACGAGGGGAGAGTGTCGTCCCGGAGGCATTGGGAGCCGACGACGCCGTCAGCTCGTAAGAAGCGCAACAACGATTATGGCGCAGCTAGCCGGGCGACCGCCGCAAGTCTCTCCCCGCGACCGCCGCCCGGCACAGAGGGGAATCGGCCGCGCGGTGACCCGGCTTAAGGGCTAATGCTGCGTCACCGCAAGGCGGTGACGTAGACCTTGCGCTCGCGCGGGCCGTCGAACTCACAGAAGAAGATGCCCTGCCACGTGCCGAGCGCGAGCTTGCCACCGTCGAGCGGCACCAGGATCTGCGGGCTCATCAGCGACGCGCGAACGTGCGAAGGTGCGTTCGGGCCATCCGGATCCTCGACGTGCTTCCAGTCCCAGCCGTCGGCGACGACTTTCTCCAGTGCCGATTCCAGATCCTGTGCGACCGCGGGGTCCGCCCCCTCGTTGATCGTCACGCCCGCCGTCGTGTGCGGAACGTAGACGAGCGCCGCAGCGGCGCCGTTCGTGGGCTCGAGCGCTTCCTGCACCTTCTTCGTGATGTCCACGAGCTGAGTGCGCCGCTCTGTCTTGAGACGGATCTCCTCCACGCTCTGCGTATCCTAGGCGGATGGACGAAAGGGCGACGAGCACGGCGACCCAAGGTGCTGGGTAAAGACGATGTCTGCAGTCCCGCCCTCTGACCGGGAGCTCGACGCCTACCGCGAGCAGGCAGACCGCTTCATCGCCGAGCTCGACGAGGAGTTCTACCTTCATTACGCCGGCCTGAAAGACACGTTCGACCTGACGCCGATCTACGAGCGGCACGCGAATCTGACGGAGCTCGAGCAAGTGCAGTCGATCGGACTTGCCGTCAACGGCAGCTCCCGAGTGCGTGAGCTCTGGCGCTTCGCCTGCGAGGGCTACTTCGGGGATCTGACGCGTGACCACGCGGAGAAGCTCGCCGAGCTCGAGTCGGAGCTCTCCGTCACCGTGAACGGCGAGGAGATTCCGTATCGGATGGTCCGTCCCGCCCTGGCGAACGAGCCGGACCGGGACAAACGGCGCGAGCTCGACGCGCGAGCGAACGACGTCCTCGACGAGCACATGAACCCGTTGCACCTGGACGCCGCACGGGTCGTGCAGCAGGGAGCGCGCGACCTCGGCTTCGCCAACTATCTCGAGCTGTACCGCAAGGCCCTGCCGCCGTCCGCCCTCGACGAGGTCGCGGAGCAGTGCCGCCACTTCCTCGACTCGACGCAGGGGCAGTACGAAGACGCGGCCGACAAGCTCTTCCGCGACCGCGTCGGCGTCACCTCGGCATCGACCTCAAGTCGCAGGAGAACGTCACGCTCGATCTCGAGGAGCGTCCGAACAAGAGCCCGCGCGCCTTCTGCGCGCCGATCGAGGTGCCCGACCGCGTCGTGCTCGTGATCCAGCCGATCGGCGGCCCAGACGACTGGCGTGCGCTCTTCCACGAGGGCGGGCACACCGAGCACTTCGCACACACCTCACGCGAGCTGTCGATGGAAGAGAAGCGGCTCGGCGACAACGCCGTCACCGAAGGCTGGGCCATGCTGCTGCAGCACCTGACGGACGAGCCCGCGTGGCTGACCCGCATGCTGGACTTCCCGCGCCCGAACGAGTACGCGGTCGAAGGGGCGACCGGTCTTCTCTACTTCGTGCGGCGGTACGCGGCGAAGATCGTCTACGAGCTCGAGTTCCACGCGGCAGAGGACGTGACGACGATGCGTTCGCGCTACGCGGAGCTGCTCTCGGATGCACTGAAGATCGACGTCACTCCCGCGAACTACCTCGCGGACATCGACTCCGGCTTCTACGTCTCCTCCTATCTCCGCTCATGGGCGTTCGAGGCGCAGCTCCGTGCCTTTCTGAAGGAGAAGTTCGGCACCAAATGGTTCGCCACGCGCGACGCCGGCTCGCTCCTGCGCGAGCTCTGGGCCGAAGGCCAGAAGATGCGGGCCGAAGAGATGCTGAAGGAGGTCACCGGCTCCACCCTCGAAATGGAGGCCGTGGCCGAGCGGGTCAAGGAGGTGCTGACCTAGCCACGAGGCGAGAGATCTCGCCGCAGCGACCCAAGATTCTGGTTTAGACGCCTAGCCTCCGTCCTGGGTGCCTGCATAGACTTTATGCATGTCCAGGACTCGAGTCCTGATCGCAGGGGCAGCCGGCCGGGACTTCCACAACTTCAACCTCGTCTACCGGGACCGTCCGGAGTACGAGGTGGTCGCGTTCACCGCGACGCAGATCCCGAACATCGACGACCGCCGCTACCCCGCCGAGCTGGCGGGGTCGTTGTATCCGGAGGGCATTCCGATCCTGCCCGAGTCGGCGCTCGAGCAACTCGTGCGCGAGCACGAGATCGACTCCGTCGTGTTCGCGTATTCCGACGTCACGCACGAGCACGTCATGCACATCGGGTCGCGTGCGCTGGCGGCCGGCGCGTCGTACCACCTGATCTCTCCCGCACACACGATGCTGGCCTCGCACAAGCCGGTCGTCGCGATCTGCGCCGTCCGCACCGGCTCCGGCAAGAGCCAGACGACGCGCCACGTCGCGCGCCTGTTCCGCGACAACGGCAAGCGCGTCGCCGTGCTCCGGCACCCGATGCCGTACGGCGACCTGACCGCTCAGGCTGTGCAGCGCTTCGAGCGCTACGAGGATCTCGACGCGGCGGACGCCACGATCGAGGAACGCGAGGAGTACGAGCCACACCTCGCCGAGGGCAACCTCGTCTTCGCCGGCATCGACTACGAGCGCATTCTGCGCGCCGCCGAGGAGGAAGCGGACGTCGTCCTCTGGGACGGCGGCAACAACGACACGCCGTTCATCAAGCCCGACCTGCACATCGTCGTCGTCGATCCGCACCGGCCGGGACACGAGCTGCGTTACCACCCCGGCGAGACCAACCTGCGCATGGCGGACGTCTGCGTCGTCAACAAGGTCGACAGCGCGACGCAGGAGGGAATCGACGCCGTGCTCGAGTCCATCCACAAGAACACGTCGAACGCGCGGGTCGTTCTCGCCGCCTCGCCCTTCGAGGTCGAGGGCGACTCTGAAGCGATCCGCGGCAAGCGCGTCCTCGCCGTCGAGGACGGCCCGACCCTGACGCACGGCGAGATGACCTACGGGGCGGCGGTCCTCGCCGCGAAGCAGCACGGCGCGGCGGAGCTGATCGATCCGCGCGAATGCGCCGTGGGTTCCATCGCGGAGACGTTCGAGCAGTACCCGAACGTCGGCACGCTCCTCCCGGCCATGGGCTACGGGCGCAAGCAGATGGAGGACCTGCGCGAGACGATCCACCGCTGCAACGCGGAGCTCGTCCTGATCGGGACGCCGATCGACCTGCGCCGCCTGATCGACCTCGACAAGCCCGCCCTGCGGGTGACGTACCGGCTCCAGGAGATCGGCGAGCCGACGTTGAAGGACGTGCTCGGCGAGAAGGGGCTGCTGGAACCGGCGCTCGTGTGAGTACGGTCGTCGCCCTCGGCGGGAACGCGCTGATGCGGCCCGGCGAGCGCGGCACGGCAGCCGAACAGCTCGCGAACCTGCGCCGAGCGGTCTCAGCACTGCAGCCGCTGCTCGGCGAGCCCGGCCTCGTCATCACGCACGGCAACGGACCACAGGTCGGCAACGAGCTACTGCGCCAGGAGCGTGCCGCGGAGGAGGCGCCGCCGCTGCCGCTCTGGCTGGCCGTTGCGCAGACGCAGGCCGAGATCGGGGCGCTGATCGCCGCCGAGCTGCGGCCGTACGCAACGCCGGCCTGCATCCTCACGCATGTTCGCGTGGCGGCGGACGACGCCGCATTCGACCATCCGACGAAGCCGATCGGGCCGTTCTACTCTGCCGAGCAAGCCGAGGTGCTGCAGCGCGAGCGGGGTTGGGCGATGGTCTCCGACGCGAACCGCGGCCACCGGCGCGTCGTCGCGTCGCCGCAGCCGCTCGACGTCGTCGAGCTGGACGAGATCCGGCGCCTCGCGGAGAGCGGCGCAGTCGTGATCGCCTGCGGGGGCGGCGGCATCCCGGTCGTCCGCCGCGGCGAGCGCCTGACGGGCGTCGACGCGGTCATCGACAAGGATCGCGCGTCCGCCCTCCTCGCGCGCGGCCTCGATGCAGAACGGCTCGTGATCCTCACCGAGGTGCCTGCCGTTTACCGCAACTTCGGCGAGCCGGAGCAGGAGGAGATTCGCACTCTGTCCGCAGCCGATGCGGAGGCGCTCCTGCCGGCGCTCGCGGAGGGATCGATGCGTCCGAAGGTCGAGGCGGCGCTCACATTCGGCGGCGAGACGCTGATCACGAGCTTCGACGTGCTCGAATCAGCCCTGGCCGGAGGCGGCGGGACCCGCATCGCCTGACCAGCCCGGGCCGCGCACGACGCGCCCGGGCAACGCACCGGTGTGCTCGCCGTCCCGCAAGACAAGCGTTCCGTTGACGGCAACATGCTCGACGCCGGTCGCGTACTGGTGCGGGTCGTCGTACGTGGCATGGTCCTGGATGCGATCTGGATCGAAGACGACGACATCGGCGAAGTAGCCTGGCTCGAGCAGGCCGCGCAGCTGCAACCGGAGGTTGGACGCCGGCAGCGACGTGAGACGCCGCACCGCCTCCTCCAGCGGAAGCACCCGTTCATCGCGGACATACTTCCCGAGCAGCCGTGCGAAGCTTCCGTACGCGCGCGGATGGTTGCTCCACTGCAGAAAGCGGCCCTCCGCCGACGGTGCGTCCGAGTCGGAGCAGAAACTCACCCACGGGAGCGCGAGCCCCCGCCGTAGGTTCTCCTCGGACATCGTGAAGTACGCCGCCGCGACCCGCGTGCTGTCCTCGACCACCAGATCCATGGCCGTTTCCGCGGGCGGCGTGCCGCGTTCGGCAGCGACCTCCGCGAGCGTCTTGCCGGTCAGCGGGCGCAGCCGCTCGTTCTTGAACGCGAGCAGGCGGATGTTCTCGGCGCCGGCTAGCTCGAACATGTTCTCCCAGGCCTTCGTCGGTGCCTGCATCTCCGCCGCGACGCGCGCACGCAGGTCCGGGTCCTGCAACCTTGCGCGCCAGGGCTCGAAGCCGCCCGCCTGAACCCACGGCGGCATCGCGCCGTCGAGCCCCGTCGCTCCCGCGGTGTACGTGTACATGTCGGCGGTGATGTGCAGGCCGGCCCGCTGTTCGGCCTCGACGCGCTCGATCAGCGGCTCGAGCTTGTGCCAGTTCGCGCGGCCGGCGACTTTGAGGTGGTAGATCTCGCCGCGCACGCCCGCGCTGCGTACGACTGTCAGGAACTCGTCGAGCGCTTCGAGCAGCGCGTCCCCTTCGCTCCGTAGGTGAGTGATGTACATGCCGGCCGGCCGTGCGAGCGCGATCAGCTCGTCCGTCTGTGCGTAGAAGGCCGGCGCGTAGATCAATGCAGCCGCGAGGCCGACTGCCCCTTCCCGCATCGCGGCGGCGACGAGCTGCTGCATGCGTGCGAGCTCCGCTTCGGTCGGCGGCCGGTCGTCCGAGCCGATCTCGTGCTCACGCACCGTCGTCGAGCCGACGAAGGAGGCGACGTTCGGGGAGACGCCGCGCCGCTCGAGATACTCGAGGTACTCGCCGAGCGTCGTCCACTCGATCGGATGATCGAGCAGCGACTGCGCCGCCAGCTCCTCCTTCATCGAGTCCGTGAGCGGGCCCATCGAGAGGCCCTCACCCATCACCTCGAGCGTCACGCCCTGGCGGATGTCGCTCTGGGCACGTCCGTCCTCGAGCAGCGACTCCGTCGCCCAGCTCAGCATGTTGACGAAGCCCGGCGCGACCGCGCAGGCGCTCGCGTCGAGCTCGTCGCGCCCCCGACAGCCGTCGAGGCGTCCGACTGCGGCGATCGCGTCGCCGCTGATCGCGACGTCGCCCTCGACCGGCGTTCCGCCACGCCCGTCGTAAAGCGTCCCGCCGCGGATGAGGAGGTCGCAGTGCGTGGAGCGGGAGGTTAACCGCAGAGGGCGCCGGTGCTCAAAACCATGTAGAGCAGTGCCGCGGGATTGACGACGATGCAGATCAGTGCGACGAACCAGCGTCGCGCCGCCAAGCCTGTCAGGCCGAGTATGACCGCCGCGATCGCGCTGATCACTGTCGTCCAAGCGACCGGTGTCGTCCAGGCGGGCGCAGACGACGGAACGTCGCAGCTCCCGTTCTGAGGAGCCGCGAAGACCCACGCGAGCAACACCGTCAACGCGGTGCACGCGATCGCGGCAACAGCGACCCGCTTCAAGCCCTGAGGTGCAGGCCGTTCCTCCCGCTCGGCCGGCGGCGGCCGCTGCAATCGTGCCGCGCCGCCTCCGAGTGCAGCGACGGCCAGGAGCATGAGGCACGGGGCAAAGACTGCGCCGGTCGGCGGATCGATGTTGCTGCGCAACCTCCAGAGCAGGCCGACGCCGACCAGCCCGAGCACCACGCCCGCGACTCCGGCCTCACCGAACACCCGTCGCTGTTCCTCGAGCGTCCGACCGCGTGCAAGCGCGACGGCGGTCGCGATCCCCATCGCGACGGCGGCGGCTCCGCCGTAGAGCCACGCACGGCGGTCGAAATCCCGGTCGAGGCGCTGGATCTCCTCGTAGCGCGGCAACGTGCTCTGCCCTTGCGCCGGAAACGGCGGGACCTGACCTTCCGTATGCCGCAGGTCAATCCGTGCGATCACGAGAACCGCAAGGACCACCAACAAGCCGACGATCCACGGACGGCGGTCACGCATAGCGAGAGGGCGGCTTTCGCCGCCCTCTCGCTCTACTCCTTTGGAACTCTCGTAGGATCCAAGCCGTGGTCGCGGTCGCCGACAGGCTGAAAGGGCGGTCCTTCACGCGGGTGGCGGAGTGGAGCCGCGACGAGCTGCTCGGGGTGCTGGATCTCGCCGACGAGCTGAAGCGCCTCCAGCTCGCCGGCGAGGAGCATCACCTCCTCCCCGGCCGCACCCTGGGAATGATCTTCCAGAAGCCCTCGACGAGGACGAGGGTCTCCTTCGAGGTCGGCATCTACCAGCTCGGCGGGATCGCGCTCTACCTCTCGGCCGGAGACCTGCAGCTCGGGCGCGGCGAGACGATCAGGGACACGGCCGTCGTGCTCTCGCGCTACCTGGACGCGATCATGATCCGGACGTTTGCGCAGTCCGACGTCGAGGAGCTCGCCGAGCACGCCTCGATCCCCGTGATCAACGGCCTCACCGACAGCGCACATCCCTGTCAGGCGCTCGCGGACGTGATGACGATTCGTGAGCGCTTCGGGCGACTCGAGGGGCTGAAGGTCGTCTACCTCGGCGACGGCAACAACGTCTGCGCGTCGCTGATGGTGGCCTGCGCGAAGCTCGGAATGGACTTCGTCGCGGCAACGCCGTCCGGCTACCGACCTCTCGAGGAGGCCGTGCGGATCGCGCGGGATGAGGGCGGCTCGGTCGAGCTGCTCGAGGATCCGCGCGAGGCGGTCGCAGGCGCCGACGTTCTCTACACCGACGTCTGGACCTCGATGGGACAGGATGCCGAGCGCGAGCAGCGCCTCCGCGACCTGGCCGGCTACGGCATCGACGCAGATCTGCTCGGTCGTGCCGACGACGGTGCCGTCGTCCTCCACTGCCTGCCGGCGCACTACGGCGAAGAGATCAGCGAGGAGGTGCTGTACGGGCCGCAGTCGGCCGTGTGGGACCAGGCCGAGAACCGCCTGCACGCGCAGAAAGCGCTGATGGCGCTCGTGATCCGGTAAGAACCGGGGGTGCTGCCCCTCCGCGACAACGTCCCGACGCGGACGTTCCCCGTCGTGACGATCGGGATCATCGTCGTCAACGCGATCGTCTGGTTCTGGGAGCTCGGCGGCCGCGGCGTGGACTACCACGTCGTCAAGGACGGCTACTACCCGTGCTCGATCCAGGGCCCGTGCGAAGTGGTCGTGCTGGGCGGCCAGCGTTTCGCGCACCACCTCCCCTGGTGGGAGGGCACCTTCACCTCGATGTTCATGCACGGCAGCTGGGAGCACATCCTCGGGAACATGCTCTTCCTCTGGATCTTCGGCAACAACGTCGAGGACGCGCTCGGACGCGTGCGCTTTCTCCTTTGGTATCTCGCAGCTGGGATCGCTGCGACGGCGCTTCAGACGTTTGTCACGCTGAGCTTCGGCAACGCGGCCGACGCGAGCATCCCGAATATCGGCGCCAGCGGCGCGATCGCCGGGGTGCTCGGCGCGTACTTCTTGCTGCTGCCGCGGGCGCGCGTGCTGACGCTGATCTTCTTCTTCATTATCCGAGAGATCCCGGCGATCTGGTTCCTGGGGATCTGGATCGCCCTGCAGCTCTGGCAGGGCGGCTTCGGCCTGACGCATCCCGACCAGACCGGCGGCGTGGCCGTCTTCGCGCACATCGGCGGGTTCGCGTTCGGCCTCCTGACCGTGTACCTGGTCGCCAAACGGCGGCCGCTTCGCCCCTCCTACTGATGGCCGAGTTCGAAGAGCACGTCCGGCGCGCCCTCGACGAGCTGCCGCCGGAGCTCGCCCGCGGGCTCGAGAACGTCGCCGTCGTGGTCGAGGAGGAGAACGCCGCGGAGCCCGACCTGCTGGGGCTGTTCGAGGAGGCGCCCTACATGCCGGCCAAGGTGACGATCTACCGGCGGCCACTCGTAGCGGACTTCGGCCACGACCAGAAGCTGCTCGAGCACGAGATCCGGGTCACCGTCCTGCACGAGCTCGCCCACTACTTCGGCCTGGACGAGGATCGGCTCGCCGAGCTGGGCTACGGCTGATGGTGACGGCCCTGAACTGGATCGCTATGGCCGCCGCGGTCGTGGGCGCGGCGGCTCTGCTCGTTTTCTTCCTCGGCCCTCGGGAATGAGGCGTGATCGGACTGCGTTTTCAGAGACATGACCCTGACCCAGATCCACAAGGAGATCGAGGAAACGAGCGAGCGGCGGACCGAGCTGTGGCAGATCCTCTCACGGGGTTATGACCCGGCCGCGGCCACCGAGCTCAAGAGTCTGAGCAACCAGCTCGACCACCTCTGGGACGAGGAGCGCACGCTGAAGGCAGCCCTTCGCTTCGGCGACCGCGACCACATCGTCGCCCGAGCGCGCGTCGAAGAGCGACTCGAGCGCGCCGCCTAGATCTTCGTTCTCCCTCCGCTCAGAGCAGCGGATCGTCGGCCCCGGACGAGGGATTCTCCCCCTCCCTTCCGGGGCCGACTCATTGGTCGAGCCGTCATGCCGGGCATGCACGCAGACGACATCGTCACGGACTACTTCGAGGGAGACGAATGGGCCGACCTGGTCGACGCCGATTCCGAGCCCGCCTTGGAGCCGCCGCCGCCCGCGCCGCCTCAGAGCCCCGCCTGAGCCGCGGCTACACTCCTTCGCGTCGGGGCGTTAGCTCAGCTGGGAGAGCGCCGGCTTTGCAAGCCGGAGGTCACCGGTTCGATCCCGGTACGCTCCACTGCCGATTGAAGTCCGGCTCCGCTCCGCGGAGCCATGATGACTTCAATCGGCCTCTTATTTCGATCCAAGCCGAAGCGGCCGACGCCGGCCGGCCATGCGGGGTGAGCGCCGGGCGTCGTAGCCGTTCGTCCTTTTGGCTCGTTCCGTATCGCAACGTTTGCATGACTCCACCTCCTCGCCTGTTCTTACGGCGCGAAGCCGCACGCAGATTTCGGGGCTCCCCTAGCCGCGAGGTCCAGCGCCAACCTCGGGCACGCCTCGCGGCGTGCCCGAATGCCAGACCTGAGGCCCTCTGCTAGGCGCGGACGTTCAGGACGAGCTTGACGCGCGAGACGGCGCCGAGCGCATCCGTCACCTGCACGACGACCGTCGACTTCCTGCCTCGGCGCGGCGTGCCGGAGAAGGCACCCGTGCGCGTCGAGAAGTGCACGCCTGCAGGCAGCGAGCCGCGGACGATCTTCCACGCGCGCGGCGCAACGCCGCCCACCGTGACGAGTCGTGCGGAGTACGCGCGGCCGGCCTGGCCGTTGCGCAGCTTCTTCGTCGTGATCGCCAGCTTGGGCGCGAACGAGAGGTTCACGTCGAGCGTGTCCGTGAAGCCGAGCGAGTCGGTCACCGTCAGCTTCACCGGGAACGAGCCGGCGACGGTCGGCGAACCGCTGATGACGCCCGACTTGCCGTCGAGCGTGACGCCCGCAGGGAGCGTCGTGCCGCTCACCAGCGACCAGCTATAGCCGGCCTTGCCGCCGTTCGCCGCGAGCTGCAGCTTGAACGGCCGCGAGACCTCGCCCGCCGGCACCGTGACCGGCGCGACCCTCAGCTTCGGGACGACCGTCAGCGAGTACGTCTGCGACGCGGCGCGCGTCCCGTCAGAGACCTGCACCTTGAACGTGAAGTCCCCGGCTGCGGTCGGCGTGCCGGAGATCAGGCCATTCGAGCCGAGCTGCATCCCCGCGGGGAGCGAGCCGGAGACGAGCGACCATGTCTGCGACCCCCCGCCCTGCGCGCTCAGCTGGAAGCTGTACGGCGTCTCGAGCGTCGTCGCCGCCGGCGCGAGCGACGTCGGCACGATGCTCAGCGGGACGGCGGGAGCGCCACCGTCGACGACGATGGTGAACTCGCGCTGCGCCTCGGCCGGCCGGCACCAATCGGCGCTCGGCGGATTCTGGTCGCTGAGGTCGACCCAGAAGGAGTAGCTGCCGGCGTTTGTGGGCGTGCCGCCGATCGTGCCGCCGAAGGACAGCGACAGCCCCGGCGGGAGCGTCCCGCCGATCAGCGTGTACTGGTACGGCAACGCCGGGCCGCAACCGCCCGCACCGCCGAGCGTCTTGCTGTAGGACTGCCCGACGTGGCCGGTCGGCATGAAGAAGCTGTCGTCCGTGAACCGAATCGCGAACGCGGCCGGAACCACGACCAACGCGAGCAGCGAAACGAGCAGGACAGTTCGGGTGAAACGCATGAGACCCCTTTCGATGGCGCGGAGCTAGACCCCTTCTGGATCGGCCGAGAGTAGCGGCGACCTTTAGAGACGGCCAAGCCTCACTTGTAAAACGTTGGTAAGGGAGGAGAGGGCCCGCAGAGCGGGCCCTCTCGCCTGCTACGAGATCACCAGCGCGACGGCCGCGATCTGCCCGCGGATCTCGCCCAGTGGGTTCTTCTTCGTGTGGACGTTGACGTAGGCGCGTCCCGCCTCGAGTGCGTCCAGCACGGACGCATCCACCGTGGCACGACCTCGCGCTCCGCTCCGACACGGAGAGCAGAGCGGCACGATCACGGGACCCGCCTTGCCACGCACGCCGCTGTGGATGTGGGCCGCGGTGGCCCGACCGGTGAGCTTGCTGAACGTCAGGCGCCAGGCGATCACGCCGGACGTCCCGTTGCGCGTGATCGTCGCGGTGAACGTCCCGCGGGCGCGGCGTACGTTCCCTTTCGGCTTCGGCCGCTCCTGGCTCGCACGCATCGCGGTCTTCACGTTCGCCACGATTCCGACCTGGTCGCGGATCTCGCCGGCCGGATTCGTCGGCGTGTGCACGTTCACGTACGCACGGTCGTTCTGAATCGCATCGAGCACGGCGGCGTCGATCGTCGCCGTCCCGGCTACCCCGCTCGTGCACGGCGCGCACAGCGGCACGCGCACGGGCCCAGCGACACCACGAGCCGCGACGTGCACGTGCGCCGCGATCGCATTACCGCTGAGGTTGCTGAACTCGAGCCGCCACGACATCGTCGCGCCGGTGCCGGACTTCGTCAGCGTGGCGGTGAAGGTGCCACGCGCCGAGCTGACATCGCCTTTCGGCGTCGGCGTCTCGTTCGCGGCCGTCATCCCCGCCGCAATTCGTATCGTCGTTGCCTGGCTACGCGCGGCTGCCCCTCCCACGGCGGCCAGGGCGACTGCGAGCGCACACGCGCCTGCCAGCAAGTGGAGCCTTTTCATCCACTCCTCCTCCCGTCTGCGGGATCGCCCTTCGACCCCCTTCCCGAGGGTTACGGAGAAGCGGGGACTACGGATTGTGAGCCCGCAGGCGACCCCTTAGCTCTTGCGTGCGGCGGCGCGGCCGCCCTTGCGGCCTGCGGCCTTCTTCTGCGCAGTCGTTCCGCCCTGGCTCGAGGAGGAACGGGACGAGCCCGAGTGCGACTTCCTGCCGCCCCGGCTCGAGGCACCGGGCGAGTTCGCGATCCGCGCGGCGCGCTCCTTCGACATCCCCTTCTTCTTGAGCTTCTCGTACTGCTTCTCGTTCTTGACGCTGGCTCGCTTGCCGGGCATCGGGGCGCTCCTTTCGTCGTTGGTTCGCGTGCGTTTCCCCTGCTCGGAGCGACCAAACATGCCGCCCTGCGCGCTACGCTCAGCCCAGTGGACCCGCAGGATTCGTGGGAGTCGGCCGGCTGGGAGGCGGCCTGGGCGCAGCAGGAGGAGCTCGACCGTGAGCAGGTGCTGCAGCTCGCGCGCCGCCTCGCCGAGCAGCGCGAGCGGCAGCGGACCGAGGATCTCGTGCAGATCGAGGAGCTGAAGCGCGCGCTGCGCGAGCGCGCCGCGGACGTGGCGCGCCGCGAGCTCGAGGTCGAACGGCGGACACGCGAGCTGGAGGCGGAGCCCGCGCCCCGGCGCTCGCTGCGGTTCCGCCGCGCCGAGCGGCAATCGGAAGAGGATCCGGATCGCGCGTACGCGGAGGAGATCCTGTCGCGGCGCGAGACCGAGGTCGAGGAGCGTCTGCAGGCGGTCTCCGCGCGCGAGCGTGAGCTGGCGGAGCGGGAGACGGCGCTGCTCGCGCGGCAGCTCGAGCTGGAGGAGGCCGAGCCGGGATTGGCCGAGCGCGAACGCGGGCTGGCCGAGCGGCAGTCCGCACTCGAGGAGCATCGGACGGCGCTCGGACAGCGTGCGCAGGAAGTCGACGAGGAGACGCAGGGCCTCGAGCGGGCACGCGAGGAGGTGTCGCGTGCGACCGACGACCTCGTTCAGCGTGCCGCCTCACTGGAGACGGCCGAGCGCCAGCTCGCCGCGCAGAAACGGGAACTGGACGACCGCGCAGAGGCACTCGCTGCGCGCGAGCAGAGCCTCTCCGAGGAAGGTCGGCAGCTCGGCGACCTCCGACATCGAACAGTCGCGAGCGAGGAGCAGAGCGGCGAGCACGAACGCCGGGTCGCCGAGCGCGAACGGGAGCTCGCCGCTCGCGAGCAGGAACTGCTCGGGCGCGAAGCCGAGGTCCTGCGGCTGCAGGCCGGCCTCGCCGCTCAGCAGGAGGGCATCCGCAGCCGCGAACGAGCGCTCGAGAACGCCGAGCGTGCCCTCGCGAGCGAGACCGCGCCGCCGTCTCCCTACGTCAGCTTCAGCGAGGGGCTGGAAACGCTGACTGGCTCGCGGCCGCGTCGCGACTAGCCAGGACCTGCACGCACACCTCGACGACGCGCGGATCGAACTGCGTCCCCGCAGCCTCCTGCAGGCGCCGCAGCGCCTCCTCCGCGAGGAGCCGCCTGCGGTAGGGGCGGTCGGTCGTCATCGCGTGGTACGCGTCGCAGACCAGGATGATCCGTGACTCGAACGGGATGTCCTCGCCGCTGAGCCGGTCCGGATAGCCGTCGCCGTCGTAGCGCTCGTGACAATGGCGGACGATCGGCCGCACCTCTTCGAGGCGGTCGATCGGCGCGATGATCTTCTCGCCGAGCTCGGGGTGCGTCTCTACGATCTCTCGCTCGTCCGGCGTGAGCGGCCCCGGCTTCGAGAGGATTGTCTGTGGGATGCCGATCTTCCCGATGTCGTGGAAGAGGGCACCCAGTTCGAGGCGCTTCAGCGAGCTGCCTTCCAGCCCGAGCTCCTCTCCGACCTTCAGCGCGAGGTCGGTGATCCAGCGCGCGTGCGAAGACGTGTACTCGTCGTTCGCCTCGAGCGTGTTCGCGAGTGCCTCGACCGTCTCGAGGAACGTGCGCTCGAGATTGTCGAAGTTGCCGGCGTTCGCGAGCGCGAGCTTCGACTGATGCGCGATGCCCGCAAGGAGCCGCAGCTGGCGCTCGCCGAACTCGGCCCCGTCGGGCACGGCGACGGCGATGCAACCGACGCGGCCCCCGTCGAGCGTCAACGGCGCGATCGCCGCGTGGGCTCGATCTGCAACGACAAACGGCTCCTCTGCGAGCTCGTGCGGAAACGCCGTCCTGGCGAGCCGCTCCTGCTCGAGCTCCGAGCACCCATACGTCGCGCGGAGCCGGATCTCACCTCCGGCCGTGTCCTGCCACCAGACAGACGCCCGAGGGGAGTCGAGCGTGGTCGCGGAGAGCTCGACGATGCGATCGACGACGGCGTCCATCCCCTCAGCGCTGGCGAGCTGCCGGCTGAACTCGAGCAGCGCCGTGGCACGCTCCGCTTCGCGGCGCGCCGCCTCGTAGAGACTCGCGTTCTCGAGCGCGACGGCGGCGTGCCCGGCGAGCACCTCGAGCAGGCGGACGTCGTCCTCGTCGAACTGGTTCAACCCGAGCTTCGAGATGACGATGATCCCGACGACGCGCGTGCCGAACGTCAGCGGCACGACGACCTGCGACTCGTCGATCGAGTCGGTGCCGGGCAGTATGCGCGCGAACTCGCAGTTCGCCGCGTCGCCGATCAGCAGCGACTCGCCGGTCTGGGCGACGCGGCCCGTGATCCCCTCGCCGACCTTGCAGGCGAGGATCTCCATCGGCTCGCGAGTCTCGCTCGTAAATTGGCCGACGAACGCGATCGGGATCACGTCGTCACCCTCGACGAGCGAGACGCGGCAGTTGTGGTAGTCGATCAGCGAGCGCAACTCGGTGGCGATCACCGTGCCGATCTGCTTCACGTCGTTGAGCCGGTTCAGCTTCCCGCCGAGGCTCTGCAGCATCTTCATGTGCGCGACCGAGCGGACGTCGCGCGCGGACGGCACCGGCTCGCCGTCCGGCCGTTCCATCGCGCTCTCCTCGTAGAGGACGATCTGGTTCTTGCCGCGCGCCTTCGCGCTCATCATCGCCGCCTCGGCGCAGGCGACGAGCTCGCGTGGGTTCATCGCATGCTCGGGCCCGCGTGCGAGGCCGACGGAGATGGTGATGCGGCCCGCGGGATCGAAGTCGGTGGACTCGACCCGGTCGACGACGCGATGCGCGAGCTGCTCGGCGTCCTGCGGTGAGCGAGAGCTGATCACGATCGCGAACTCCTCGCCCCCGAGGCGGTAGACGACGTCCGAGGAGCGCACGGAGTCCTTCAGTGTCTCGGCGACGCCGCGCAGGATCTCGTCGCCCGCGCCGTGGCCGTAGATGTCGTTCACGCGCTTGAAGTCGTCGATGTCCAGCATCAGCACGGAGACGGCCTCGTGCGAGCGGCTCGCCGTTGCGAGTGCCTGGCGCAGGCGCTCGTGGAATGCGCGGTGGTTGTAGAGGCCGGTGAGCGAGTCGGTCATCGCCTGGTGCTCGAGACGGGCGCGCACCTGCGCGTTGTCGACCGCCAGCGCAGCCGCATCGCCGAAGCGCTTAGCGAGCTCGAACTCGTCGTCGTCGAACGAGGCGTCCTCGCCGAGCCGGTAGATATTGAGCGCGCCCTTGATCGAGTCGCGCGCGATCAAGGGGATCGTGATCAAAGCCTCCGGCTCGTCCGCCGGCGTTCCGGCGACCGTCATCACACGCGGATCCAGGTGGGCCTGGTTGACGAGCACAGGCTGGCGGTGCTCGACGCCCCAGCCGGTCAGCCCGATGCCGAACGGACACTTGTCCGCGAGGATCTTGTCCGCCCATTTGTCACGTGCCCACACCGGGATCAGCAACCGGCGCGGCTCGTCCGCCTCGTAGATCGTCAGGGAGTCGTGCGGGATCAGGTCAGCGAGCGCGTCGGCGATCCGGTCGAGCAGCGTGTCGAGGCTCTGCTCGCCGAGGACGTCGTGGAAGACGTCTGCGAGGCGCCGGTACGACTCGACGAGCGCGGCGTCGTGTGACGGCGCGTCGTCGCGCTCGGGAATGAGGTGCAGCGGAAACGCGTGGTCGCTCATCGACCGTGCTCGATTGGTCGGTACAGCCGCAGCAGTTTGGGCCCCCTTTTACGAACCGAGACACAGCAAAGCGAGGCTTCAAACCGCTCGAATCCCCCGGTTGAGGGGTTCCGCGGCCGGAGATACGAAAACGGTGGCGGCGGACTTCCTTCCCGACCGGCTCAGCCTGCCCGCCCTGCGCGAGGCCGCCGCCGGCTGCCGCGGCTGTGGGCTCTGGCAAGTCGGCACGCGAACGGTGTTCGGCGAGGGCGCCCGCGGGGCGGAGGCGATGTTCGTCGGCGAGCAGCCGGGCGACCAGGAGGACCGAGCCGGCAGGCCGTTCGTCGGCCCTGCGGGCCGTCTCTTCGACGAGGCGCTCGAGGCGGCGGGCATCGACCGGAGCACGGTCTACGTCACGAACGCCGTCAAGCACTTCAAGTGGCAGGCCCGCGGCAAGCGACGCATCCACCAAAAGCCGAACTGGACCGAGATGACGGCCTGCAGGCCGTGGCTCGAAGCGGAGCTCGCGGTCGTGAAGCCGCGCGTCCTCGTCCTGCTCGGCGCAACGGCCGCCCAGTCGCTGCTAGGGCGTCAGTTCCGGGTCACGCGCCATCGTGGCGAGTTGCTCGAGTCCGAGCTCGCCGAAGCGGTCACGGCGACGGTGCATCCCTCGTCGATCCTCCGCGGCGAGCCTGAGGAGCGGCAGACGAACTTCGACGCCTTTGTCGACGACCTGCGCGTCGTCGCAGGGTTGCTTTAGCCGGCGGGAGTCTCCTCGGCCGCCTGCGCACCCTCCGCCTCGCGGGCACGCTGCGCCAGGTCGCTGCCTAGATCCTCGGGATCGTTGTCCGTCTCTTCCCACGACGGGTGCGGCTGCGGCGCCGCGAAGAAGTCCCGCAGGGCGTAGGCAACCCCAGCGGCCAGCCCGAATCCCAGCAGTAGTCGTTTCATCAGTCCTCCTCGATCGGGAGGACCTACCCTACGCCGCTAGTCGCCCCAGTCGAAGTCTCTGCTTTTGCCCCAGAGATTGTCCTCGTCCTCCGTGTGGGCGACGACGTCGCCAACGGTCTCTTCGCCCGGCCAGGCGAGCGCGGGCGACTCGAGCGAGACGGCCGGCTCCTCGCCGTCCATGGTCTCCTCGAGGCGGGCCTGCTCTTCGGTCTTGAACAGCGGATGGTTGTCGAACGGATCCGCGAGCTTGTAGTGCCCGATGGGCATCGATTCCTCGAGCCGCGAATTTCGCTCCTTCAGCTCGAGGTGGTCCTGGATGACTTTCGCAAAGAGCGACGGCGTCTCAACCGGCATAAGGTCTCCTGGAGGTCGGGGGCGGGGGCCGATGCTGCGGGCGGGATTTTAGCCTCTGGCGGGGCTTTTCCACAGGCAGCTTAGAAAAGGCTACGGATGGGCCACCGGCTCCGGCGCCGTTTCGACCCGGTTCTTCCCGTTCCGCTTCGCCTCGTAGAGGGCGGCGTCGGCGGCGGAGAAGAGCTCGGCGGCGTTCGACGCCGGAGGGGTGGCGGCCACGCCGAAGCTGGCCGTGACCGGGATCGGAGTGCCGTCCGCCGAGAGGACGATCCGCCTGCTGAGGGCGACCCGGATCCGGTCGGCGACGTGGGCGCCGCCGGCGAGATCGGTGCCAGGCAGGATCAGCAGGAACTCCTCCCCGCCCCAGCGGCCGGCGAGGTCGATGTCGCGGACCGACTCCTGGAGCAGCGCGGCGAACTCCCGCAGGACGGCGTCACCGGAGGGGTGTCCGTAGCGGTCGTTCACGTCCTTGAACCAGTCGAGGTCGGCGACGACGAGCGCCAGCGGCCCGCCGAAGCGCTCGAGGCGCGCGAGCTCGGAGGCGAGGGTCTCCTCGCACTGGCGCCGGTTCGCCAGGCCGGTGAGCCCGTCGACGAGCGCCTGGCGCTCGACGATCCGGTGCAGGCGCGCGTTGTCGAGGGCGACCA
>WNGA01004814.1_pt1 | contig 30994 bp, 31 predicted proteins | sample 5400061 | NCBI WGS metagenome assembly WNGA01 (sample SAMN13153366, study PRJNA577476) | soil metagenome | isolation source: 100 cm soil or saprolite under grassland replicate 2 | place: USA:California | collected 2016-06-15 | reverse complement strand
CACGCGGTCCTCCCCCCACGCCTTGCGGCGGAAGGCAAGGTCGAACTCGCGTCCCGACAGGGGATGGAACGGGTGCGTCACCCGCACCCGAGCTTGCGCACCTTGCGAATCACCAGCAGTTGACGGCGCGGGCCAACGCGGTCACCGAACGCTGGGTCGGGACGGTCCGCCGGGAGTGCCTGGACCAGCTGCTGATCGTCGGTCGCCGACAGCTTGTTCGCGTCCTGCGACGCTACGTCGAGCATTACAACCAACGCCGCCCGCACCGCAGTTTGGCTCACGCCACGCCGGTGCCATCGGTCGATGCTGATCTGATCAGCGCAGCGACCGTTGGTCAGTTGCGCCGCCGCGATGTCCTCGGTGGACTGATCCACGAGTACGAGTACGCAGCATGACACCCGACTTCTGGCACCCCACGGGCGCAAGGTGTGCCATGGTGGTGGCGGTCGCTCCTTCCACTGGGACGGGGTGGCCTGCGGCACGCTGGCCGAGCGGGCGGACACGACTGCGACGGGACCATGGCCAGGCTCCTGACCCGAAAATTCACCGGTGACCGGGCAGACGGCGGTGACCTCAGTCGGTGATTCCGAGGGGTCCGCGGACCGGTATGGTCAGGCGGCTTCGGGTTGGACGATGACGGCCTTGCCGTCTCGGATCACGATCCGCTGGCCGGTGAGAGCTTGGAGCTGCCAGGCGAGGTTGCGGGCCCTGCGTTGCTTGTCGATGCGCGCGTCGTAGTGGTCGGCGCCCAGGTCACTGAACCGGGCTTCCGGGTCGGACAGCAGGTGGTAGACGATGACCAGGACCGAGTTGCCGGTGGCGACCATCGCCTTCTGTTTGCCGCGGCGTTTGGCGATCCGCCGGTAGCGCGCCCCCAGGAAGGTGTCGGTGCGGGCGGCGGTGGCGACGATGTTGCCCAACGTGCCTGCCAGCCACGGGTTGCCCTTGCCGCGGCCCTTGGGTTTGGTCTTGCCGGCCGACTCGTGGGTCTGGGGGCAGAGCTTGGCCCACGACACCAGGTGCGCGGCAGAGGCGAAGCGGGCCATGTCGACGCCGACCTCGGCGATCAGCTCCCGGCGGTAGCGCCGACCCGGTGACCGCATCCAGCTGGGCCACCTGCGACGCGAACGGGGCGATCGCCTCGGCGATCGTGGTGTCCAGGGCGGCGATCTGCTCGCTGAGCCGGTCGATGTTGTCCAGCATCATCCGCAGGATCACGGCATGGTGGTCGCTGAAGAACCCGCGCAGCGCCTCCTCCAGCGCCGCGATCTTGGCGCGCAGCCGACGGCGGGCCAGCTGGGCCAGCACCTTGGGGTCACGCTGCCCGGCGATCAGCGCCTCCAGCATCGCCCGCCCCGACGCCCCGAAGATGTCGGTTGCCACCGAGCTGAGCTTGATCTGCGCGTCCTCCAGCAGCTTCTCCACCCGCTGCATCTCCCGGGTGCGGTCGCGGATCAGCGACCGCCGGTAGCGGGTCAGGTCCCGTAGCTGCCGGATCGGGCGGGGGTGCACCAGCGACGGGCGGCACATGCCCCGCTCGGCGACCTTGGCCAGCCAGACCGCGTCGGCCTTGTCGGTCTTGGGCCGCCCCGGCACGTTCTTCACATCGCGGGCGTTGACCAGCCAGCACGCAAAGCCTTCGGTTTCCAGCAGCCAGTAGACCCCCTTCCAATAGTCCGAGGTCGACTCCATCACCACCCGGGTCACCCCCAAGCTGTGCAACCAGTCGGCCAGCGCCAGCAGCGCCGAGGTGGTGGTGGCATAGCCGCGGACCTCCTGCAGGCGACGGCCCGGCCTGGACGCGTGCGGCACCGCACGCACGCCTCCAGCGCGGCCTTGCCCAGATCGAGCGCGGCGACCCGCTCGACATGGAGGTCCTGCTCGTCGACCTCTTCCATACCAGCTCCCGGGACGGGGACAGGGAAGGTCGCCCGCAGGAGCCAGCGGGAACGGAGAGTCGGACCCTCGTGCTCGTGGCAACAATGCGCAGCCCTTGGAGTGGCTCCCAGCGTCAAACTGACTTACGGCCTCACCTGCGCCAAGAAGCACCGACGTCGGCGGGCGACCCGCCCGATTTTCCCGCATGCGCGGCGTCCCCAGGGGACCGAGGAACTATCAGGTCACTGCTCGCTCGGCTGGTGCGCCACCGGGGAGCAAGGCCGACAGATCAACCCGAAGGCACCGTTGGCCGGTCGTGGGGAGGGTCAGGCCCCGCTCCCGGTGGCAGCGGCATCATCGCAGTCGTCTGGGTGGGTCTCGTGGTCACGGTGCGCTCCTCGCGATCCTCTCGGGTTCGTTGTCCAGCCTGCTGCCGGCGGGCGACCTCATCGGCGCGTCGTCGACGACACGCCGTCGTCGGCCAGGATGGCGTCGATCTGACCGACGGCCTGCTTCAGGCCCTCCTCGGCGCCCAACGCGAGGACCTGTTCCATCGCCTCGGTGCTGGGGAAGAGGCTCTGGATCGACATCCGCGTCCGGCCGCTGCCGATCTGCTCGATCGTGACCCGGGCGGTCGTGAGCGGGAGATCGGGGTTCGGCGAGCCGTCGTCGTTGGCGAAGCCGTCCCGGAACACGAGCGACCGCGGCGGATTGACCTCGACGACGTCCCAGTAGCCGTGCGGCTGGTCGCCCTCTGGACCGGTCATGTGGTACTCGACGCGGCTGCCCGGCGCCAGGTCGTGCTTGGTGAACGTAGCGGGGTAGGTCGGCGGGCCCCACCAGCCCTCGAGTTGACGCGGATCGGCCCAGAGCTGCCACACCCGCTCCGGCGAGGCGTCGAACTCGGCATCGATGGTCATGGTCAATGCCTGGGGATCCTTGCGGACGGCGGTGACGGTCACGAATCGGCCTCCTTCGCATCAGTGACGAGTGCGGCCATCCGGTCGAGCCGCCCGCGCCACAGCTCCTCGTACCGGTCAAGCAGGCGTCGCGCACGGCGGAGCCCCTCGACATTGGTGCGGACGACCTTGCGGCGCCCGCTGCGCACCTTGGTGACCAGGCCGGCCCGTTCGAGGATCGCGACGTGCTTCTGCACCGCCGCGAAGCTCATCGGGTAGTGCTCGGCCAGCTCGGCGACGCCCTCCTCACCCGCGATGGCCCGACGGACGATGTCGCGCCGGGTGGCATCGGCCAGCGCCCGGAACACGCGATCGAAGTCGAGGGTCGTCTGCATTGATACAACCATACGGTTGTACGTAGACGGCTGTCAAGAGGGCTAGAAACCCGTAGGCCACGCCGCCACTCATCACAGAACCGCGCCTCGTCATGCTCGGCGCCCGCTCCCGGCGGGTCAGGCGGCGGCCGGGAGCGGGAGCCAAGGCGGATCTGGCCGGTCAGGCGGCGGCCGGCCGGGAGCGGCGGGAGCCAAGGCGGACCCGGCCGACCCGCGCCTGGCCGTTGCGGGGGCTGGCGGAGCGGACGGCCCGGAGCTGGCGGACCAGGCGCTGCTTGGCGGCCTGCTGGCGCAGCTCGGCTATGCGCTCGGCGGCGATCTGGTCGATGAAGGTGGGATGCATCTCGTCCTCCCTGGATTGCTGGCTGCTGTGGCCGTGCGACGAGGTGAGAGCGTGAGGGCGTCTTAGGCTGAGAGTTGCGTCTTAGGCTGAGAGTTGCGTGGGCACCTCCTCGTGCTTGTGATCGGGGTCGGGGACGGTTGTGGGTGTGCTGGCTGGGATGCCATTGGCCTGGCCGGGCGTCTGGTCCTGGTCGGGCTGGTCGGGCTGGGTCTGGCCGATGGGGGGCAGGTGCCGGAGCCCGGTCACGATGAGGACGGCGACGCCGCTCAGCAGGATGGCAGCGACCACGGCGACGGTGTGCAGCCCGCTGGTGAAGGCCTCCCTGGCCGAGGCGAGCAGCGCCGCAGCGAGCTGCTCGGGAAGCGATTGGGCTGCGGCGGTGGCGCCGGCGAGGCTCTCGCGGGCGGCGGCCGCCGCCTGGGCGGGGATGCCGCTGGAGAGCTGGTCGGCGAGCTGGGTGCGGTAGACGGCGGTGCCGATGCTGCCCAGGACCGCGATGCCCAGCGCGTAGCCGAGCTCGTTGCCGGTCTGGACCAGGCCCGCCGCCGACCCGGCCTTCTCCGGCGGGGCGGAGCCGACGACCAGGTTGGTGCCGAGCGCCACCAGCGGGCCGCCGCCAAGGGTCATGACGACGAACCCGCCCACCAGGACTGCGGATGCGGAGGTGGCGCCGGCCTGGGTGAGCAGCAGCAGCCCGGCCACGGTGACGACCAGGCCGCCAGGGAACAGCACCGCCGGGCGGATCCGGCGGGCCAGCACCGGGGCAAGCTGGAAGCTGACGATCGCCGCGGCCATGCCGGGGACCATCGCCAGCCCGGACCGCAGCGGCGACAGCCCCTGGACCAGCTGGAAGTGCTGGGCGACGAACACCATGGTCCCGCCCGACAGCATCGAGTAGGCCAGCAGGCTGCCCAGCGTGGTGCTGAACGAACGGCTGGCGAACAGGCCAAGGTCCAGCAGCGGGTCGGCCAGCGCGTGCTGGCGGCGCACGAACGCCACCCCGACCACCACCCCGGCCGCGATCGCCACCAGGGGCAACGGCTGCCAGCCGCCCCCGGCCAGCTCCTTGAGGCCCCAGATGACCGGCAGGATGGTGGCCAGCGACAACGCCACGCTGGCCGGGTCCAGCCGCCCGGCGTCGGGGTTGTGGTACTCGGGCAGCAGCCTCGGGCCGACGGCCAGTAGCAGCAGCATCGCCGGGACGCCGAGCAGGAACACCGAGCCCCACCAGAACTGCTCAAGCAGCACCCCGCCGACGATCGGGCCGACGATCGCGCCGACCACGAAGCAGCCAGCCCAGATCCCGATGGCGCTGGCCCGCTGCTTGGGGTCGCGGAACAGGATGGTGATCAGCGACAGGGTGGAGGGGCTTAACGTGGCCCCGGCGATCCCCAGCAGCACGCGGGCCGCGATCAGCATCTCGGTGTTGACCGAAAAGGCGGCCAGGACTGAGGCGATCCCGAAGGTGGCCGCGCCGAGCAGCAGCAGTCGGCGGCGGCCGATCCGGTCGCCGAGGGTGCCCATGGTGACCAGGAACCCGGCGACCATGAACCCGTAGACGTCCAGGATCCACAACTGCTGCGTGCTGCTGGCCCCCAGCGCCGCGCTCACGTGCGGCACCGCCAGCAGCATCACGAACAGGTCCAGCGAGACCATCAGCGTCGGCAACGCCAGCACCGCCAGACCGATCCACTCCCGCCGCCCAGCCCGCGGCGTAAGGTCCGTCATCATGTTCCACCCTTGTCGTAGGGCGCTCCGCATCGGAAGTGCCCGCTTGTTGGACGGTGTCAGCTCGAATCCGCCGCTGTCGGGGGTGAACGAGCGTTGACCAAGCGGTGCAGCGCGTGGGCGAGGTCGGTGAGCATCCGCTCGGCCGCGCGGACGCGGCCGAGCAGGGCAAGCGTGCCGTGTACCAGGTCGTGGTAGCGCAGCTCCTCGACCTCGACGCCGGCCTGCCGAAGCCGGGCGGCATAGCGGCGGCCGTCGTCGCGAAGGGGGTCGTACTCGACGGTGACCACCGTGGCCTGGGCCACCCCGGCGACCGACGGTACGCGCAGCGGCGAGGCGTAGGGGTCCTCGGCCGCGGCGCCACGGGGCAGGTGGTGCTCGTAGTACCAGCGCATCCTCGCGGCGCTGTTGGTCGGGGCCTCAGCGTGCTCGGTGTAGGAGGGCGAGTCCTGGCGGCCGTCGAGGTTGGGGTAGATCAGCACCTGCCGGGTGAGCGCCGGCCACCGGTGGTCCCGGGCGCGCAACGCCACGGCCGCGGCGAGGTTGCCCCCGGCGCCCTCCCCGGCCACCAGCAGCCGACCAGGATCGGCGTCGAGCTCTCCGGCGTGGTCGGCGGCCCACTCCATCGCCGTCGCCGCGTCGTGGAACGCCGCCGGGTAGGGGTTTCCCGGCGTGGGACGGTAGGACGCCGACAGCACCACGACGCCGGTCCGCGCGCACAGTCCGCGGCACAGCGCGTCGGCGCTGCGGACGCTTCCGGGAACGAACCCGCCGGCGTGGAAGAACACCAGCAACGCCGGGGCGGTCGCGCCTGGGGTTGCGGGGGCCGGCCAGTAGACCCGGGCCCGCAGTGGTCCTGCCACGCCGCGCAGGTGCATCTCGGCGACCCGGTGCACGACGAACGCAGGGCCGGCACCGGGGTTGGGGCCGGCATCCGGGTTGGCGACGCGGCCCGGCCGCCGCGGCGTCGCCGCTGCCTCCATCGCGGTCAGCCGTTGCCACGGCTCCGTGCTCCAGTTTGAGCAGAGGGCGGCCAGCTCTGGGTCCAGCGGTGCGTGGGTCATGGGTGCACCCTCGCACCGCCATGTCCGGCAAGGGAAAGACCGAGTGTGCATCGCGGCCATGCACAAGCGGCATGACGAGCGGCGTGACCAGGTCAGCGGCCCTGGGCCATAATCGTCGGCATGGACGACAACCGTGAACGACCGCTCGGGAGGGTGCTGGCGCTCCCCGAGGCGCCGGACGCGATCGAGCTGCGGCACCTGCGGTCGTTCGTCGCCGTCGCCGAGGAACTCAACTTCGGCAGGGCCGCGTCGCGGCTGTACCTGTCCCAGCCGGCGCTGAGCCGGCAAATCCGCGCGCTGGAACGCCTGGTCGGCTGCGACCTGCTGCGGCGCTCCACCCACCGGGTGGAACTCACCCTGGCCGGCAACGCGCTGCTCGACCGTGCCCGCGAGCTCCTGAGCGCCCTGGACGAGGCGGTCGCAACGACGCGGTCGGTCGGGGGCGAGCTCGCCGGCCGCATCGCCCGGTACTGGGAGCCATTCGCCGATCTCCCCGTCGCCGACGAGAGCCTGCAGGAGCTGCGCACCGCCTACGAAGCGCTGCACGCACAGTTCCCGCCGTTGCCTGAGGTCGACGTCCGGCCCGTCAACGCCGGCGGGGTGCCCTCCCTGCTGCTCACGCCGGAGCCGGAGCGGCAGGTCACGATGCTGTACCTGCACGGCGGCGGCTACGTGGCAGGGTCAGCCTACGGCTACCGGCCGTTGGCCGGTGCCCTCGCCGCCGCCGCCGAGACCGGGGCCCTGGTCCCGGAGTACCGCCTGGCGCCAGAACACCCCTTCCCGGCTGCCCTCGAAGACGCCCTCGCCACCTACCTGTGGATCCTCGACCGCGGCACGGATCCCCGGCAGATCGCGCTCGCCGGTGATTCCTCGGGGGGCGGGCTGGCGCTCTCGCTCCTGCTCAGCCTCAGGCAGCAGGAGCTGCCCCTGCCCGGTGGTGTGGTGCTGCTCTGCCCCGGGCTGGACCTCACCTGCAGCCTGCAGCGCTTGCCTTCCCACCAGCTCAAGCTGGTGCGCCACTACGCCGCCGCCTACCTCGCCGGGCACCCGGCCGACGACCCGGTGGTCAGCCCGCTGACCGCCGACCTGACGGGCCTACCGCCGATGCTCATCCAGGCCGCCACCGGCGATGCCGTCCTCGAGGAGGCCCATCGGCTCACCGACCGCGCCCGCGACCATGGCGTCGAGGCCCGGCTCGAGCTCTACCCGGTCGACACCCACGTCTTTCACACCTTCTGGTCCTTCCTCCCCGAAGCCGCCGACGCGCTCCAGCAGGCGGGCCGCTTCGCTTATGCCATCCGCGCCGCCGACCCCACCACCGCCGCCCAGCCCGACACGGACGTGAAATCCGGCGCCGCCGGATGAGCCAGTCCGACAAGGCAGCCCGGCCCGGATTCCTGACGTCCTGCGGATCCTCCCTACCTGGGAGGCCCGAATGGGTGCATGAGAGACCAGCTCCGTTGACCGTCCCGGGCCTTCTCGTCGCCCGCTCCTGCGCCGGTCCTCGCCGGCGTCAAGGTCGCTCGTCCAGTCGGGCGCCCCACCTTGACCCCGGCTCGGCCCGGCGGATTGAGCCGCCACGAGACGGCAGCAGGGCTTGACCAAGCCCGACCTCATGGGTGCTGACTAGCTTTCCGCTGGCTTGCTGGCAAGCTGGTAGGAGAGGATCGTTACGCCTGTGGTGAACGTTGTCGTTCCCATGGGTGTCAGAACGGTCGTGTCGCTCCCGTCTTGAAAGAGCCGCTTGCCGCTGCCCAGCACGACAGGGTGCACCCAGAGGCGGAACTCGTCGATGAGGCCGTGGTGCATCAGCATGTGCATGAGCTCGGCACTGCCGTACATCAAGATGGCCTGACCTGGCTGCTGCTTGAGCTTGGACACCTCCTCCGCGACGTTCCCCTTGATGATGGTTGAGTTGTTCCATTCGGCCTTTTCGAGAGTCGTTGAGACGACGTACTTGGGAAGGCTGTTCATTCGGTCAGCAAACCCCTGCTCATCCGTTACGGATGGCCAGCTAGCTGCGAAGATTTCGTAGGTCCTTCGTCCGAGGAGAAGGGCATCCGACGCGAACAGCTGATCGACGGCGTACTTTCCTAGCTCATCGTTCCAGTACGGGAAGTGCCACTTCTGTCCCATGTCGCCATCCAGCGTCATGACGCCATCGAGTGTCATGTACGTCGAGACGATGACCTTCCTCATGCCAACCTCCCTTTCGAGTCGTCTGTGCTGCAGGTTGAGAGCGTCTTAGGCCGGGTTACGTGGGTACCTCCTCGTGCTTGTGGTCGGGTGCTCGTGGTCGGTTGCGGGTGCGTCGTCCGACCAGCGTGGCGGTACGGGAACCGGGATGGGTTCACGATGCTATGCGGGCCGCCGGCTAGCCGAATCCGTCACGCATACGTAGTACAGACGGCCGCGGCCGGTTACGACTTGGTGCGCGATTGGCGGCACGACGATGCTGACGCGATCCGACACCACTCGTGATGGTGCAACCTTGTGGGGCCAGACCCGCGCCGCTGCGCACCCGAGGAGGTTGTCGTGACCGCGATCACCCTTGCCCAGGCAACGACCATCGTCGAAGCGACCCTCGCCAAGGGGCGGGAGCTGGGCTTGGACCCGCTGACCGTCGTGGTGCTCGACCCCGGCGGGCACGTCGTCGCGCTCAAGCGCGAGGATGGCTCGGGCATCCTTCGGCCGCAGATCGCGACGGGCAAGGCGTGGGGCGCGCTCGGCATGGGATTTGCCAGCAGGGAGCTGGCGCGGCGGGCCGAGGAGTACCCGGTGTTCGTTGCCGCGCTCACCGGCGTCTCTGGCGGCCGCGTGGTGCCGGTGCCGGGCGGCGTGCTCATCCGCACCAGCGACGGTGCCCTCGTCGGTGCCGTCGGCGTCAGCGGGGACACCTCCGACGAGGACGAGGAGTGCGCCGCCCACGGCGTCCACGCGGCCGGGCTCGTCGCCGACACCGCCGGGGAGGGCTGAGCGGCGGCAGGGATCAGCGCCGCGTGACCGACAGCCAGCCTTCAACCGTCGCCGTCAGCGTGCACTCGAGGCGGTGCCGCGGGGCGGTGTCGGAACCCACCGACACGACCTCCGGTCAGAACGGGGTGGTGTCGCCGCTGATCGACAAACGCGGTCGCCGCTCGTCGATACAGCCACGCGCGCTCGGCTCGCCACGCAGTACCGCGGTCAGCCGCTATCGCGCACCAAAGTCGTTACCGACGATGCCGCTTGAGGATTTCGCTCGGCCGGTTCGGGCGGGCCCCCGGTCTACATGGTGTTGAGGTCGATTGCCTGCGCCAAGGCGCGCATTCCTGCGTCGTTGGGGTGTAACCCGTCGCCGCTGTCGAACGTGGGCCGCAGCCGGTCCGGATCGGTCGGGTCGGCCAGCGCCCGGTCGAAGTCGACCACGGCGTCGTACTCGCCAGCGGTACGGATCCAGTGGTTGACCGCCTCGCGGACCGCTTCGCCGCGGTCGGTGTAGTACCCCGGGTAGATCGCCCCCTTGGACGGGGTGATGGTCGCGCCGATCAGCCTGATGCCGCGGGCGTGCGCAGCGTGGATCAGCGCCCGGTACCCGTCGATCAGTTGCTGCGCGGTCACCCGCTCGCCCAAGCCTCCCTCGCCGAAGCCGATGTCGTTGATCCCCTCCAGCACGATCACTGTGCGCACCCGTGGCTGGTCCAGTACGTCCCGTTGGAACCGGGCCGTGGCCCTCTCGCCGAGCCCCGGCGAACCGGCGAGCACCCGGTTACCGACCACGCCCGCGTTGAGGACCCCCATGGGACGCCCTGCGGCGACCATCCGCTCGGCTAGCTCGTCGGGATACCGGTTGTTGGCGTCGGGTGTGGAGAACGTCCCGTCGGTGATCGAGTCGCCAAAGGCCACCACCGCGCCGCGTTGGCCGCTGGTCCTGCCGGCCACCTCGACACCCGCCAGGTAGTACCAGGACTGCGAAGCCTCGCCGAACGCTCCGCCGCCCTGGTCGAACAGGTGATCACCGGTCGCACGGTACGACGTCGCGATCGCTATCGGGTGGAAGGTCGCCGGTCCGGTGAGCTCGGCGAGATACAGCGTCACGGTCAGCCGCTCCAGCGGGGAAACCCGCACCACCGTCGCGTCGGAAACCGCCTCCCCCCCGGCCGGCACCACCGTGGGAACCGACCGGCCGAACGTCAGCGGGCGCAGCGAGCCAGCCTGCACCGACGCGCCTTCACCAGCTTGCCCGATGGACGCCCCGGCCAACCGCAGCGGCGCAGCGCCAAACGCATTGGACACCCGAATCCGGACGTTCGACCCGCCACGGCTGACCCGAATCACCTGCCGTAGGGAGTGGTTGGCGAATCCGCCCGACCAGTTCCCAGCGGGAAAACCCGGGTCCGGGGCGACCATGGAGGTCGCCCAGGCACCGGTCCAGCGACCAGGGCCCCGATCCGAATGCGCGGCGGCTGGCGCCGCAGCCAAGAAGACCGACGACACCAAGAAACCCGCTGCAGCCCACGATGCCAAGAAGACCGCTGCAGGGGACGACACGCTCACGGCTCGCGAACGCTTCTGTCGGCGGCCCGGACGGCGCCGACAAGATGGCATCATCGATGGATCTCCTTCAGCGGTTGCCGGTACGGCTCAGCGCTCCGCAGCGGCGCCGAGCCCTCGAGTCCGCTGGCATGCGGCTGCCCGAGGTCGAGCAGCACGCCTGGTCGATCGGGCCGACTCGCGGGCGCGGTCATTGCCGGGCGCGCAGGCCGCCGGCAAGCGTCCGCTGTGGGCACACCGGTGTACCGGCGGGATCCCGGGCCGCTGAATCGCATCATGTCGCCTCCGTACTCATGGCTGGTACGTCTCGCGATGCTATGCAGCGGCCCGGCTCGCCGAATCTGTCACGCATAGGTACCAGACGGGTCGCGCCCCACCTGGTTCGGCCGGATGGACGGGCGGGTCTTGGAGTCCGGCGGCGTGGGTCAGGCCCTGAGCAGGCCGACGCCGAGCGTCAGCACCCCGACCGCCAGCGACAGCCCGCCAAGGTAGACCAGCCTGATGAGCCCGTTCGGCCGCTCTGCCGTGGGGGATACCACCGAGAGGAAGAAGCCCAGCGCGACCAGCACCGGCGCCGCGAACAGCGTCACCCGAACCAGCGCCTGCAGGCCGCTGGGGAGCCGCGCCTGGTCGACGTAGAGCATGCCGACCAGCGCGAGCACCACCCACACCCCGGCGTGGGCGTGCCCGGCCCGGAACAGGTTCTGCCGCAGCGGGTTGTCCAGGTAACCGGGCATGCGGCGGGTGAGCATGGCCAGCAGCGACCCGCCGCCGACCTCCACGGTGAGCAGCGCCACCAGCAGGACCGCGGCGACAATCCTGGATGCGGACGACATCGGCTCCTCCTCTCGGACACGGCTCACCGGTCAGGCGAGGGCTCCCTCGAGGTCGGTCCCCCGGGCGGCGAGCTGCCTGGCAAGCTTGACGAGCAGGTGATGGGTGAGGTCGTCCCGGCCGCGGGTCCGGTCGAGTAGCTCTTTATAGGCGCCCAACGCGACCCGCATGTGCTCAAGGGTGTACCGCAGGATCGGCCCACCTCTCTGGCCGTGTCAGGAGCGGTGAGAGTGGCGGCGGGTGAACGCGCGACGAACGCGCTGGGGTCGATGGTGACCACCCCGCCGAGCTCGCCGACCCGTCCGGCCAGCTGCTTTGCGGCAGTCAGGTTCTCCTCGGCGACCTCGGCGAGTTCGTCGCTCAGCAGGAACAGCGCCTGGCCCTCGAGCCGCACGCCCGTGCCCAACGCCCAGCAGGACGTTACCAGGTGACAGCAGTAGAGCCGGTCGAGCGCGTCGGCGACATCGGCCGACGCGATCTCCACGATCAGCTTGTTTCCGATCTGTCCCATGCCATCTCCCATGAGCCTGCCGCCGCGGCCGCGGCCTGGGGCCACGTTTGCGCTCCACGGTCTGCTGGGTTGCTCTTCCAATCGTTGGAGAATCTGTCTGGTTACGTCGCGTTCCCTTCCCCAAGCATCAGGTCGGCCACCTGCTGCGGCTTGTCGACCTGGACGTAGTGGCGGGCGCCGGGGACCAGGAACAGGTCGGAGGCTGGGAACAGCTTGTGGAAGCGGCGGGCGACTCCCTTGTTCAGGTAGGGGTCGCGCTCGCCGAAGATGATGCGCACGGGCCTGGGGAACCGCCGCAGCTTCGGGATCCTCCACGTCCGGGAGATGACCGTGCCGAGAAGGTCGTTGTTCAGCGCCCAGAACGCGGGGCGCGCCGTACGGAATCCCTGGTACAAGCGCGGCACCAGCTCCTGCCTTGTCGAGGCGTCGGCCATGAACCGCCCGACTTGCCAGGTGTAGAGCTTGCGGTCTAGGAGATCAGAGGCTCGGGCGACACCCCGGCCGACGTTTCGCAGCAGTGGCGTCGAGTACAGCGCGATCGCCTCCGGCGGCCGCAGCGTTGGCATCAGGCAGTAGTAGGTGTTCAGCAGGATCAACGCCGAGACGCGGTCAGGGTGCTCCAGTGCCCAGTCGATGCCGGGCGGACCGGAGGCATCGTGGACGACAAGCGTCACGTCCTCCAGGTCCAGCTGGCTGATCACTGCGTCCAAGTCGCCGGTCTGGTTGGTCGCCGTGTAGGGGTACTGGGCGGGCTTGTCGGAGGCTCCCCATCCTAGGAAATCGAACGTGATGACGCGCCTTGGAGGATTCAGGTGCGGGACGAGGCGGTCATACAGGTGGAGATTGTCAGGGAACCCGTGCATGAGGACGACTGCTGGTTCCTGCCCCGGATAATCCCGCGCGTAGATCCGGTATCCGTCGCGGTACACCCACGATTCCCTGTAGCTCATGGCGTCACCTCGGGTTGAGGCCCAGGGCCCGCGGTCACCGCGGGGCACTCCCACCAGGCTGAACCTCGAACAGCGCTCGGACCTCCTCATCGAGGTGCCCGGCGGCGATCATGGCGCCCCCGACCGACCCTCCGCGGCCCCGACGGCGCCGAGGGCAGCCCGGCGGGCAGGTCGGCACCTTGCCGGGATCACTCATGCGCACTCCTTGGTTCTACAGCCAGAGCGGCTCACGACCCTACCCGGCAGCCTGGGGGACGGAATCCGTCACCCATAAGTAGCCGAACAGGCCGCCCGACAGCCGCGCCCGGGCGACGTCGAGCATGCCGACGGGGCCCGAGCACCACCCGGGGTGGACTGGTACGGGTTGGCGTCAAGTCTGCCGGGCCGCATCGAGGATCGATCGGGCGGCGGCTTGATAGTGACGCGGTCCGAGGATGCCCGGCTCAGCCCAGCCACCGTGCCACTGTGCCCCGGCCAGGAGATGCCTGTGGCGCTTGTACGTTAGCCTCTGTACGGGGCGGAACCGGATCATCGCGAAGGTGCGGCTGGATCGCGCGCCCAGGCACACCAGCACCTGGAACGATCCCTGATCATGTTCGAGCAGGCCGGCGACCACCACCCATGCCCGCCACCTGCTTGCCCACCTCCACCACCGCCACCCACCCCTGAACAGCGCCGACGGCGCGGCGCACCACCGCCGCACCGTCAGGGCGCCAGCGTGGCCGGGTCGAGTTCGGTGCGGGAGGTGATGCCGAGCTTGGGGTAGGCCTTGTAGAGGTGGTAGGCGACGGTGCGTGGGCTCAGGAACAGCTGGGCGGCGATGTCGCGGTTGGACCGTCCTTGGGCGGCGAGCCGGGCGACCTGCAGTTCCTGCGGGGTCAGGCGGGGCAGGTCGGTCCGGCCCGGCCGGGGGACGGTGGTGCCGGTGGCTCGCAGCTCGGCGCGGGCGCGCTCCGCCCACGGCGCGGCGTCGATCCGGTCGAGGTGGTCCACGGCGGCGTGCAGCTGGGTGCGGGCGTCGGCCTTGCGGCGGCAGCGGCGCAGCCACGCGCCGTACAGCAGCTGGGTGCGGGCCTGTTCGAAGGACTCGTCGTGCAGCTTGAGCGCGGCGAGGTAGTGCCGCTCGGTGTGCTCGCCCGGGGCGAGGAGCGCCTGGCAGCGTTCGACCAGCGCGTCGGCGCTGGGCGTGTCGGCGTGCCGGGCCCACTGGGAGAACCTGGCCAGCGGCGCGGCCGCTCGCCGCGGCTGGCCGAGTCGTACCGCGGCCTCGACCAGGTCCGGGATGCTCTGCAGGGCGGACCCGTGGTAGCGCATCGGTCCGCGGAAAATCCCCTCCAGCTGGACCAGCGCGATGTCCAGGCACCCGCGGCCAAGGTCGAGCAGGCCGAGCGCCCACTGCGCCAAGGGCGTGCCCCCCGGGGTGGCGTAGGTGGGCTCGGTGAGCGCCGCGGCCACCAGCCGGCGACAGCGCTGCTGGTCGCCGTTGACCGCCGCCAGGTAGGCCATGACCGCGTTCGCCTCGATGGTCCACTGTGTGTGGCCGGTGTCCTGCGCGATCCGCAGCGCCTCGGTCGCGCTGGCCAGCCCGTCGCGGTGCCGCCCGTCGAACACCAGGGCCTGCGCCAAGCAGGTGAGCAGGGCGGGGAGCGACCCGATCCTGCCCTGGGCGCGGGCGTCGGCGACCAACTCCGCCAGGAGGCCGCGTGCGTCGGAGTTCCGGCCGGCGACCAGGCAGACCATGGCGATCATCACAAGGTCGTCCCGATGGCCCGCCCGGGAGCGCCGCGCGTCGGCCACCATGCCGGCCAGATGGGGCAGATTGTCGGTTGGCCGCTCGACCGCCTGCGCGGCCGACCGCAGCATCAGCTGGATGAGCGGCGCGAGCGGTTCGGCGTCGGACCCGCCGACCACCCGCAGCCGGTCGGCGGTCTCGGCGATCAGCGCGTTGTCGCCGAGGAACCAGGCGATGTGCATCGCGTGCATCAGCATCCGCACCGCTCTCAGCCGGTCCCGCTCGCCGCTCATCGCCGCCCCTTCGACCAGCAGCCGGTGGGCGGTCGGCAGCCGGCCCTGGGCGAAGTCAGCCACCGCGCGCACGGCTGCCAGCGTGGCCTGGGTGATCGGGTCGGCAGTCTGGCCCACCGCGCGCGCGGCCAGGCTGCGTGCCTGGTCGAAGTCGCCGATCTCGGCAGTGGCCTGGGCGGCCAGCGCGAGCCGTCCGGCCTGCGCCGCCGGGTCCGCGGTGAGCTGCACCGCCCGCTCGTACGCGGCCGCCGCGGCCGCGTATCCGCTGCGGGCCATGGCCTTCGCCGCGATGCGCTCCAGCTCGGCCGCCACCCCTTCATCAGGTCCGGTCACCCCGCCGGCCAGATGCCAGGCCCGGCGGTCGGCGTCCGCCGGACTGCGCAACGCGTCCGCGAGCGCCCGATGCACGGCCAGCCGCCGGCTCAGCGGAGCGCCGTAATACACCGCGGCGCGCACTAGCGGATGACGGAACCTGACCGTGCCGTCGACGATGCGGACCAGCCTGGCCTGCTCGGCCGGCCCCATGTCCGCCACCAGCACTCCAAGCGCCCCGGCTGCCTCCAGCACCACGCCCAGGTCACCGCTACCCTCCGCCGCGGCGGCCAGCAGTAGGGTCTGGGTCGCCTCGGGGAACCGCCGAACCTGACCGTCGAACGCCTTCTGCAGCCGATCGGTCAACGCCAGGGCTGGGCTGCCCGCCAGGGCAGCGGTCGGCGATGCGCCCAGGTGCGCCGCGGACAGCTCGATGAGGCCGAGCGGGTTGCCACAAGCTTCGGCGAGGATCTGGTCCCGGGTCCCAGGGGTCAGCTCGGCCCCGCCATGCTCCATCAGCAGCGCCGCTGCCGCGGCCGCGTCCAGCCCGCCGAGCCGCAGCTCGGGCAGGCCCGGGGCGGGGAACGGCGCGTCGTGGTCGCGTGCCGCGAAGATCATCGCGATCCCCTCGGCGCCCAGCCGCCGGGCCGCGAACACCAGCGCCTCGGCCGAGGCCCGATCCAGCCACTGTGCGTCGTCGACCAGGCACACAAGCGGTCCGTCCTCGGCGAGCTCGGCCAGCAGCGAAAGCACAGCGAGGCCGATGAGGAAACGGTCGTAGGACCCGGCGTGCCGCAGCCCGAACGCCGCAGCCAGCGCGTCGCGCTGTGGCTTGGGGAGCGCGAAGCGCCGATCCAACGCCGGCCCGAGCAGCAGGTGCAACCCGGCGAACGGCAGCTCAGCCTCGGACTCCACGCCAGCGCCGCGGATCACCCGCAGCGCGGCCATGCCAGGCTGCACCACCTCACCCGGCGTCGCACAACTCGACACGCCATCGCCCGCGGCTACGGCGCCAGCGGCCACCGCGGCACAGTCCAGCAACGCCGTCTTGCCAATGCCCGGTTCGCCGCGCACGACCAGCGCGCCACTGCGCCCGGCACAGGCGTCCACGAGAAGCCGGTCGATGACGGATTGCTCCGTGGCCCTCCCGTACAGCGCAGCGAGCACCTGCCCACTCAGCCTCGAAGAGCAGGCGTCACGCCTGCTCTGGCCGTATACGTGGCGACGAGCACGCGTGGTCTTGGAGAGGTACTGGACGCCAACTGCGCACGACACTCCAAGGCCTGACAGCCCAGCGGACTGACGAGCAGCCAGTTCGTCGAAGGCACCCTCCGCGCCTCCGGGTGGAGCACCACGGAGCAGGCTGGCTCGTCCTCGGCGGCACGCTGGTAGGCGGCCCCGAAAGCGGTCTTGTCGTCCCCGGGAATCCGGTATCCGATGTACTCGACGATCATGGATCTCACCGAACCACCTGATCGAGGGTGACGCAAGTACTGACCTGCTGGTTAGCACTGGAGGGATCATGCGGGACAAGCGCTACTACTGCGCGGTCGAGCTGGCCGTCGACGTGATCGGCCCCAAATGGCGGCCGATCATCCTCGCGTACCTCAAAGAGGGCGTGCGCCGGTACGGGGAGCTGCGCAGGCGCATGCCGGACATCAGCGAGAAGATGCTGGTGCAGCGGCTGCGCGAGCTGGAGGCCGATGGGCTGATCCGCCGCACGGCCCATGACGTCGTACCGCCCCGGGTCGAGTACGAGCTGACCGAAGAGGGGTGGACCCTCGCGCCCGTGCTCCAGGCCTTGTACGACTGGGCGGAGGGCCACGCCCGGCGGACCGGCAGCCGCATCGAGCCGGTCGCCGGTTGGAGCACTTGAAGACACGCCGTCGCGCTGGCACGGCGCGACCGCACGGTTGACCGCCTCGATCACCTGTGCGCGCTCGGCCGTGGCCCGCTCGGCCCACTGATCGAGGGCTCGCCGGCACTGTTGCAGCTGCTGTGACTGGGCTTGGGCAGGCAGACTGTCACGATGCGACCTCGCCGCCACCGCCCCGCCCTCATCGCGCGCTCGGCTTACGCCGGCTTCTGCTTTCCACCCAACGTGATCGTGCTCGCGGTGCGCTGTACCTACGCTTCGGCTTGTCCTACCGCGACGTCGAAGAGCTGCTCGCCGAGCGTGGCCTCGAGGTCGGCACGACCACGGTCACGCCGAACGAGGTCGTCACCGACAAGGCGGCGACCTACCCGATCGTGCTGGACGAGCTGCTCCCGGCGGTCCGGCATCGCACCGAGCAGTACGCCAACAACCACATCGAGGCCGATCACGGCCGGTTGAAGGCGAGGTTGCGACCGATGCGTGGACTCAAGCAGGACCAAAGTGCCAGGGTGGTTATCGTCGGCCATGCCTTCGTGGAGAACCTTCGTCGGGGCCACTACGAGCTGGCGGTCGAGGTGCCGGTCGGCCAGCGGCTCGCGGTGGCGTTCGGTGCGTTGGCCTTAGCGATCTGAGCTGCGACGGTGGTCGCGGCTTCAGCCTGCCGCGGGATCGCCAGATGCAACACCGCCCCCAATAGTGGGGTCGCCTGTGATAGCCCGGATCGGCCGCTTAGCTGTCGCGGGTCAAGGTGACGCAGCAGCGGCCGGGCTGGGGGTCCAGCACGGCACGGACGGACTTGTCGCCGCCGACCTGGTCGGTGAGGCCTTGGAGCATGGCGAGGTTGGCTCCGCAGACCAGCTGGCGGTGCTGGGCGGCGATGCGGTCGAAGGGGCAGTTGCAGAGCCGGATGGTGCCGTCGGCGTCGTCGTACGGCTCGAAGCCGCGGGCGGCTAGCGCCTGGCGGACCTGAAGGGTGCGCAAAGTCAGACGTGGGCTGTGAGCTGCCAGTTCGCGTCCACGGCTCGGTATGGTGGGCAGCCCTGCTCGTAGGGTACGCAAACTCGAATAGGTCTGTGAGCTTGCAGTTCGCAGCAACGGTGGCGCGGTACTGTTGCGCCTCCGCTGACCGGCTAGGAGGTCCGCTGCTTGCTGCCGAAGGTCGCTTACCTGACCCTGTGCCGCTCAATCCAGCTGCTTGTGCTGCTGGCCCGTGGCGATGCCGCCAAGGACCTGGAGATCCTGGTGCTCCGCCACCAGCTGGCCGTGCTGCGCCGCCAAGCCCCACGACCCAGCCTCGAACCTGCTGACCGGGCGCTGCTGGCCGCGATCAGCCGCGTGCTGCCCCGAGCCCGCTGGTCGTGCTTCTTCGTCACGCCCGAAACGCTGCTGCGCTGGCACCGGCGGCTGGTCGCCGGCACTTGGACCTACCCACACCGCGGGTCAGGGCGACCACCACTCGACCAGGAGGTGCAGCAGCTGATTGTCCGCCTGGCCAGGGAGAACCCTCGCTGGGGCTACCAGCGCATCAAGGGGGAGCTCCTGCGGCTCGGCATGCAGGTCTCGGCGACCGCGATCCGCACCACGCTGCGCCGACATGGGTTGGACCCGGCGCCGCGCCGGACGGCTATGACCTGGCGGGCGTTCCTGCGCCAGCAGGCGACGGGCGTCCTGGCCTGTGACTTCTTCACCGCTGACACGGTGTGGCTGCGGCGGCTGTATGTGCTGTTCTTCATCGAACACGACACTCGCAGGGTCCACCTCGCTGGAGTGACCGCCAACCCCAGCGGCACCTGGGTCACCCAGCAGGCCCGTAACCTACTCCTGGTGCTGGGCGAGCGCGGCCGGCGGGTGCGCTTCCTGGTCCACGACCGTGACGCGAAGTTCTCGCGCAGCTTCGACGACGTGTTCCGCGCCGACGGCGCCGACGTGCTCGTCACGCCGGTGCAGGCACCCAACGCGAACGCCCACGCGGAGCGCTGGGTCCGTACCGTCCGCGCTGAGTGCCTCGACTGGCTGCTGATCCTCGGCCGTGGCCACTTGGAGCAGATCCTCCGGATCTACGTCGAGCACTACAACCGACATCGTCCACACCGAGCGCTCGGGCTGGAACCGCCGCGTCCATCGGCCGGCCTGACCCTCGTCGGCGAGGCTCGGCCAGCCCGAGTCCACCGGCGCGACCTCCTCGGCGGCCTGCTCCACGAGTACCGCCAGCGGCTCGTGCGGACTTCCTGCGCCGCCTCGGCCGCAGCGACCAGGCGCGGCGTGCTTACCTGGCAGCGCTCCAGCTCGCTCCAGCCGGCCAGCCCGAGCAGCGGCTCCTGCAACGCCGCCTCACCGAGCTCTAGTGCCTTCCCAATGAAGGTTTGCCCGGTCGACGCCTCGCGGGATCCAGGCATCGTTGCAGGTCGAGCGCGTGCGAACTCGGCGCCAACCGGCAAACCTTGTCGGGTCAGCACTAGCAGCGTCCCCACGTGGACTGCCGTGGGCGGAGCTGCCGCCAGCCCGACACCCAGTTGCCCTGCTGGGTTAGCGCCGATTGAAGCAGGTAAGGGCACACGCCGGCAGCACGAACGCGAACTACCGTCCCGAGCTCCAATCTCACCGCACCACTAGCCGCCGCCAGCAGCTCAACCACGACAGCGACCGCTCCACCCGCCACCGATGCCGCCTAAGCCGGGCCGACGACTCCACCCCACGCCGGGCGATCCGCGACCGGATCCCACGACGTGGCTCCCGGGACGGCGGCGGGCGCGTGTGCGGCAGCCATTTCAGCCACTCCGTTACCAGTTCAGTGAGCGTTTGTGTGCTCGCCGGCTGGTACCCCTGCTCGGGGTTCCTCGTCCACATGACGACGTAGAGTCGGTTTTGGTGTCGTCGGCTCCGGCCACCTTGCGGTGGTCTTGTGGAGCCTCACACGCCCACGCCTGCGCGTGAGCCTGCCCGCCGTGGTCGCCCACGCACGGCACCGGGGCGGCAACTCCACCCCGCTGGGCATCTCGGTCGCGGCCGACAGTGGCAGCGACCGATCCGGCCCAGTCACGGAGGTTCAACGCCGCGTTCGCGTTGCGGTCCACACGCTCCCCGCACCTTGGGCACACCCATACCCGCTGGCTGAGCTGCAACCCAGCCAGGTAGCCGCCGCAGCGGTGGTGGGTCTTGGAGGAGGCAAACCAACGGTCGGCCATCACCAGCCGGCCGCCCGCCGCTGGGCATTTGTAGGCCAGCATTGGGCGGACCCGGCCGATCCCGGCCTGGTAGACGCTGCGGCGAAACGCCCGCCGGCCCATCCCCCGGCCCATCGCGGCCACGTCGAGGTCCTCGACGACGATCGAGCCGTAGCGGCGCGACAGCGTGGTGGTGAGGGTGTGGAGCTTGTTGGTGCGGAGGTTCGCCGCCCGCCGGTCCAGCGCTGCCAGCTTGGCGCTCGCGTGACGGTGGGCTCGGGAGCCGACGGTGCGGCGGGATCGTTGCCGGGCGACGTGGCGGCGGCGCTGCTGCAGCGCCGCCCAGGGCGCAGGGTGCTGAAGACGTTCGACGGTGTCATCGCCGTGGGCGATGACGGCCCATTCGTTGCCGATGCCAAGGTCCAGGCCGCAACGGGCATCGGGTTGGCTGGGCGTGCGGGGGTGCTGGGCGATGATTGCCTGGACGGAGACAATCAGCCGCCCGCCATGCTCGCTGAGCGTCATCGACAGGACCCGCGCCCGGCCCTTGGCCACCAGGCGCTCCAGCCGACGGGTGTTCTCCTTGGACCGCAGCCGCCCGATCACCGGCAGGGTGAGGTGCCGCCGGTCGGCCTCCAGTCGCATCGCCCCGGTCGTAAACCGCACCCGGCCACGGTCACGGTGACGAGCCTTGAAGCGGGGGAAGCCAACAGGCCTACCGGCGCGGCGGCCCTGCTTGGCGTCCTGCCAGTTGCGCAACGCTTGCACCAGGTCGGCGATGCCTGAGGCATAGGCGTCCTTGGAGCAGGCCCGCCACCAGGGTGCGACCTGATGCTTGGCCTGGTTCCAGGTGCGGCGCAGGTCGTAGAAGTTCCACGGGAGCGGCGGCAGGGTCGGGTCCGCCTTGCGGGTCTCCAGGTTGGCTTTGACCTGAGCGAGCGCCCAGTTGTGCGCGTAGCGCCGCGCGCCGAAGTGCTGCGCGATCCGCGCCGGCTGCTGGGGGCTGGTCGGCTCCACCTCGAAGCGAAACCCGCGGGCAACCCAGCCGTCGGGGATGGCGAACCGCTGGCCGGCGGCCATCAGCGGTTCGCACCGCCGCCGGCGCCATCATGGGCCGCGTCACCTGCCTGACCGGGCGGCTTCCTCGCGCAGGTCACGGTCGCAGGGCGTGGTTGCGCGCGCCGCGGCGACCGTACAGTCGGGCGCAGAGGCCGGTGAGCATGTCGACCATGTCCCCCACCAGGTTCTCGGTGGCCTCCCCGGGGTCGACCACCACCAGTCGCCTTCCCTGCGCCGACAGGGCCGCCTCCAAGTGCTCCACCCCGAAGCGGGCCAGCCGATCCCGATGCTCGACCACGATCATGGTGGCCGCGGGGTCGGCTAGCAGCCGCCGCAGCCTCGGCCGCCGGCGGTTCAGGCCAGGGCCGACCTCGGTGACCACCTCCGCGACGCTGATCCCCTGCTCAGCCGCCCACGCAGACAGCCGAGCGCCCTGCCGGTCCAGGTCGGCCCGGTGGTCGTGGGCGGACAACCGCGCGTACAGCACCGCGCGCCGATCCGGCACCCTGCCCTGGCGGAACCAGCGGTAGGCGGTCTGCGGGTGAACGCCGTTGGCGCGTGCCCATGCGGCGAGCTTCATGCCCCCGGATACTAGCACATACGTTCGATTACAATTGCGCACATCCCACCGAGCAGTCCAGCTCCCACGCGGCCGACCTGCCCGGCGGCGCGCAGGCCAGGATGCGCAGGTCGTCCGGGGCGTGGAGCACCGCGAGATGGCACAGCAGCGCTCTGACCAGGGCGGTGGCGCGCTCCGGATGGCCGCCGACGGCGACCACGCCGAGCTGCCGCAGGTCGACCGCGACCGGCACGCCGGCCAGCGAGGCGGCGGCCTGCACCAGCTCCTCGGCCCCGGCGAGGAGTTCGGGGTCGTGGTCGGCGAGCGGGCCGCCGGACTCGAGGCGGACCGGGCAGGCGAGCGCCACCGGCCCGCGGCCGACGCGGGCGCGCAGGAAGTCACCGTCGCCCGGGCGCCGCTCCCAGAGGCGCGCGGCCCGGCCGGCGAGCGCGAGCAGGTGCTCCGGTTCCGGCAGCAGGAACTCGGCCGCTCGGCGCTGGACGGCCGCCACCTCGTCCAGCCGGGCGCGGGCGGCATCGAGGTGCGCGAGGTAGCGGGCACGGACACGGCGCCGGCCACGCAGCTCGAGCCGGCGCAGCCCGAGACCGGCGCCGGCCGAGGCGAGCACCGTCGCGGCCACCAGCGCCACGGCCAGGGCCGAGCGGCGCCCGGGGAGGAGCAGCAGGAGCCCGGCCGAGCCGGCGCTGCCGGCCAGCGGGCGTCGCCGGCCGCGTCGGCGGGGCGGCCACGACCACCTCGTCGCCGGGCGCCGACCGGGGATAGGTCCTGGCCGGGCGGTAGAAGCTGGACGGCTGCGGCTGCACCGGCGGACGCTACCGCGCCGGCGACCCGCGACGGTCCCGCCACCGCCAGGCTGTGGACAACGCCCCGATCCCGCTACAGCCACCGGACGCCGAGCGGATCCCGCCACAGCCACCGGACGCCGAGCGGATCACGCCGCAGCCGCCTGGGGCCCAACAGGGATCCCGCCAAAGGACCCGATGGGGGGCTTCCGGGGGGAGCTGTCTTCGGGCTCCCCCCCGGATCAATCAGTCGAACAGGTCGTCGAAGAAGCTCCGCTTGCGGCGCTTGTGATGTCCCTCGCCGTGGCGGTCGTCGTCGTCGCGGTCGCCGTCGCCGAAACGGTTGGGGAACAGCGTCTCGCGCCCGCCTTCGCGTTCGCGCGAGGCTGGCTGCCGCTGCCAGCTCTGCTCGGCGTCGACCAGGTGCTCCAGCTCGCCGCGGTCCAGGAAGACGCCCCGGCAGTCGGCGCACTGGTCGACGGTGACGCCGCTGCGCTCGTAGCTGCGCATGCTCCCCTGGCACTTCGGGCAGATCAGGTCGGTGGGCAAGGCGGGTTCCTCCTGAGGTCGTCGTGGAAGGGCGAAGGTGAGTGGGTGAGGGTGAGTGGGTGAGGTGAGGGTGGGTTGGTGAGCCGGCACCGACCGGGCAAACCTCGCCGGGCTCGGACTAGGGCAGCATCACCGTCTGGAAGTCGAACGGCTCACGGCGGAAGCCGAGACGCTCGTAGAGCGCCACCGCCGGGCGGTTGAAGTCGTTCACGTACAGGGACAGGGTGGGGTGGTGCTCGAAGGCGAGCGCGCAGCAGGCCGCCATGGCCCGCGTGCCGACCCCGCGGCCGCGCAGCTCCGGTGGGACATAGACGCCCTGGATCTGCGCGCCGTGGTCGCTGGCGCAGCCCACGTCCATCTTGAACACCAGCTCGCCGCCGTGCTCGTAGACGTAGGTCCAGCCCCGGTCGGTGAGCACGCGGACGCGGCGGCGGTACCCGCCGGGGTCGCGCGCCAGCGGGTCCTCACCCATCTCCTCCAGGTACATGGCGGCCGAGAGCCGCAGCACGCGCTCCTCGTCGCCGCGGCGGGCGAGCCGCGCCTGCCCCGCGCGGCCGTGGCGGGGCCTGGGCGCCAGCGCCTGCTGCGTCAGCGCGTACACGAACTGCCGGGTGCGGACCTCCCGCGGCGCCGGATAGGAGCCGGCCACCAAGGCCCAGAGCCGCGCGATGGCCTGCCGCTCCCCCACCAGCATGCGGGTCGGCCCCGGACCGGCCGCGAGCGACGCGAACTGGTCGCAGACCTCCAGGTCCTCGACGGCCGGGACGAGATTCGGCCCCAGGTGGAGCACGCCTCGCAGGCGCTCGTGCCGGTCGAACGCGCCCCACAGCGGGCTCCACCCGACCGGTCCGAGGACGCCGTCGCTGACGATGCGGCTGGCGATGAACAGGTCCCGCACCGGCTCGCGGGCGAGGAAGTCGAGCGCGGCCCGGGTATCCCCGCGGCCGAGGGCGCGCACCTCGAACGCGGCTGACCATGCCGCCTCGCGCCTCGACCACGCCGATCGCATCGCGCCCCCGCTCCCCTTTCCACGGGCCCCCGGACCCGGAACGCCGCTAGGGGCGCACGACCACCGGCTGGCCCGGGCCGGCTCCGTCCGCCCTCATCTCCTCCGCGAGCGTCTTGGCCTCGTGGAGGAGGGCGTCGACGATCTCCTCCTCCGGGACGGTGCGGATCACCTCCCCGCGGCGGAAGATCTGTCCCTTGCCCTTGCCGGAGGCCACCCCGACGTCGGCCTCGCGGGCCTCCCCCGGCCCGTTGACGATGCAGCCCATCACCGCCACCCGCATCGGCGCGTCGATCTCCCCCATGCGCTCCTCGACCGCGTTGGCCAGGGCGAACACGTCGACCTCCGCGCGGCCGCACGAGGGGCACGCGACCAGGTCGAGCTTCTTGGGGCGCAGCCCGAGCGCGCCGAGGATGGCGTTGCCGGCCTTGACCTCCTCGATCGGCGGGGCGGTGAGCGACACCCGGATGGTGTCGCCGATGCCCTCGGCGAGCAGGGCGCCGATGCCCACGGCGGACTTGACGATCCCGTCGCGCGGCGTGCCCGCCTCGGTCACGCCCAGGTGCAGCGGGTAGTCGCAACGGGCGGCGAGCAGGCGGTAGGCGGCGATCATCACCACGGGGTTCTGGTGCTTGACCGAGATCTTCACGTCGCCGAAGCCGACCTCCTCGAGGATGCCGATCTCGAACATGGCGGACTCGACCAGCGCCTCGGCGGTGGGGCCGCCGTGCTTGGCAAGGATCTCCTTCTGCAGCGAGCCGGCGTTGACCCCGACCCTGATGGGCACGCCGCGGACGGCCGCCTCCTGGGCGATCAGCTTGACCTTGTCGTGCTTCTTGATGTTGCCGGGGTTGATGCGCACCCCGGCGCAGCCGGCCTCCAGTGCCGCCATGGCGTACTTCCACTGGAAGTGGATGTCGGCGACCACCGGGATGGTGGACTTGGCGGCGATCGCGGGCAGGGCGGCGGCGTCGTCGGTGTCGGGCACCGCCACCCGCACGATGTCGCAGCCGGTCGTCGCCAGCTCCGCGATCTGCTGCAAGGTGCCGTTGATGTCGGCGGTCTTGGTGATGGTCATCGACTGCACGCTGACCGGCGCGCCGCCGCCGACGGGGACCTTGCCGACGTTGATCCGGCGCGAGCGACGCCGGCCCACGCCAGCGGCCAGGTCGGTCAGCTCGAGCGGGAAGGCCACGGAAGGCAGCTCCTTACTTGAAGGGGTTGGCGATCGGGTTGGTGATGTCGAGCCACACCAGCCCGACCGTGAGCATCAGCAGCAGCCCGACGATCACCGCCGCGACCGGGGCGACCTTGCGCAGGTCGACCATGCGGCCGGTCAGCTTCTCCCAGGCCACGAAGCCGAGGTAGCCGCCGTCCATCGGCGGGATGGGCAGCAGGTTGAACAGGCCCACGAAGATGTTGAACTGGATCAGCAGCAGCAGGAACGCGACCCACTCGTTGGCCGCGACGGCCTCGCCGGCGAAGCGGGCGATGCCGATGATCCCGACCGGGCCGCCGCCCGAGTCCCCGCCGCCCCCGCCCGAGGGCGCCGGGCTGGGCGACTGCGGCCGCAGGCGGTCGCCGAGGCCGGGGATGATCTGACCGAGGCCCTTGACCGAGCCCACGCTCGCGGCCCAGAACAGCCGACCGGTCTCGCCGGCGCCCTTGACCGGTCCGAAGCGGCGCTTCTCGATCGTGCCACGGACGCCGAGGAAGCCGCGGACCTGGCCGCCGTCGCGCACGGCCACGGGGACGATGGTGGTCTCCTGGCGCTTCCCGTCGCGCTCGTAGACCAGCCGGACCGAGCGCCCCGCGGTACCGGCGAAGGCGCTGCGCAGCGCCTCGAAGTCGTCGACCGCGCGCCCGTCGACCTCGACCACGCGGTCGCCGGCGCGCAGGCCGGCCGCGGCCGCCGGGGCCTTGGCGCCGTTCGGGGCGGTCGGCACCACCTCGCTGATCCGGTTGGTGTTGATCTGCAGGCCGATCGCGACCAGCAGGGCGTAGATCAGCACCAGGGCGACCACGAAGTGGGTGAGCGAGCCGGCGGCGAGGACGATCGCGCGCTGCCAGGCGGGCTTGGAGTAGAACATGCGCTCGACCGGGGTCGGGTCGGGGGCGGGCCGCCGCGGCCGCCGCTCCTCCTCGAGGAAGTTGCCGTCGCTCTCGTGCGGGCTCATCCCGGCGATCTTGCAGAAGCCGCCGAGCGGCAGCGCCTTGATCCCGTACTCGGTCTCGCCGCGCTTGGTCGACCAGAGGGTCTTGCCGAAGCCGAGGAAGAAGCGCTCGACCTTCATGCCGAACAGCTTGGCGGTGGCGAAGTGGCCACCCTCGTGGAACAGGATGGCCAGCATCAAGGCCAAGACGAACAACAGAACGCCGACCACGTTATCCATTGGCTCTCCTGGTGACGGACATGTCCTCGACCAGTTTACGGGCCAACACGCGGGACCACTGCTCGGCCGCGAGCACGGCGGCGAGATCCAGCTCGGCGGGCTGCTCGTGGGCGTCCAGGACGCGGGTGACGACCTCCGCGATGCCGGGGAAGGGCAGCCCGCGGGCCAGGAACACGCTCACCGCCTCCTCGTTGGCCGCGTTCAGCACGGCCGGGGCGGTGCCCCCGGCGGCGCCGGCGGCCACCGCCAGGTCGAGCAGCGGGAAGGTCTCCCGGTCGACCGGGGCGAACTCCATGGTGAAGGCGCGCGACCAGTCGACCCGGCCGACCGGCACGTCCGACCGCTCCGGCCAGCCGAGCGCGAGCCCGATCGGCAGGCGCATGTCCGGCATGGAGAGCTGCGCCATGGTGGAGCCGTCGCGGAACTCGACCAGGGCGTGGACCAGGCTCTGCGGGTGGACCACCACCTCGATGCGGTCGAACGGCAGGCCGAACAGCAGGTGCGCCTCGATCACCTCGAGGCCCTTGTTCATCAGCGTGGCCGAGTTGACCGTGATCACCGGTCCCATCGACCAGGTCGGGTGGGCCAGCGCGTCCTCTGGCGTGACCGTCTCCAGCTCCGCCGCCGAGCGGCCGCGGAACGGCCCGCCGGAGGCGGTGACGACCAGCCGGGCCACCTCGTCCGCCCGGCCGCCGCGCAGGCACTGCGCCAGTCCGGAGTGCTCAGAGTCGACCGGGACGATCTGGCCGGGCCGTGCCTGCCTGGTGACCAGCTCACCGCCGACGATCAGGCTCTCCTTGTTCGCCAGGGCGAGGCGCCGGCCGGCGGCCAGGGCGCGCAGGGTCGGCGCGAGCCCCACCGACCCGGTGATGCCGTTCAGCACCACCTCGGCGCCGTCGGCCGCGGCCAGCTCGGCGACCGCTTCGGGCCCGACCTGCAGGCGGCAGCCGGCGGGCAGGTCGCGGGCCAGGGTGGCCGCCTCCGCCTCCTCGACCAGGGCGACCAGGGGTGGGCGGAACTCCCTCGCCTGGGCCGCCAGCCGCTCGGCGGAGCGCCTGGCGGCGAGGGCGACCACCCGGAAGCGCGTCCCCGCCGCGCGCATCACTTCCAGGGCCTGCACCCCGATGGAGCCGGTCGACCCGAGCACGGAGACGCCGGTGCCGCTCATGCCGGCCACCGCCGCTCGCCCGCTGCGGCGTCCGGGGGATCGGCGAGGGGAAGGGTGCGGCGGCCGGGGCGCCCCGCGGCCGTTCGGAGCTGGCCGCAGGCGGCGTCGATGCCGACGCCGCGGGTGGCGCGGATGCTGACGGGCACCCCGGTGGCCGCGACCGCGTCACGGAAGCGGCGTGCCGCGGTCCGCGAGGTGGGCGCGAAGCCGCTGCCAGGGGTCGGGTTGTAGGGGATCAGGTTGACGTGGGCGGCGTGCCCGCCGGAGCCGGGGACGCGCAGGGGCGCGAGCAGCCGGCCGAGCCGGCCGCCCTGCTCCGGGTCGTCGTTGACGCCGCGCATGAGGGCGTACTCGAACGACACCCGGCGCCGGGTGGTGCGCACGTAGGCCTCGACCGCGGCGAGCAGATCGGCGACCGGCCAGGTGCGGTTGAGCGGCACCAGCCGGCTGCGCAGCTCGTCGTCGGCGGCGTGCAGGGAGACCGCCAGGTTCAGCGGGAGCGGCTCGGTGGCGGCGCGGCGGATGCCGGGGACCAGCCCGACGGTCGAGATGGTGACGGCCCTGGCCGACAGGCCGAGACCCTGGTGCAGCCGCCAGGCGGCGCCCCAGGTCGCGGCCGGGTTGGCGAACGGCTCGCCCATGCCCATGAAGACCACGTTGGTGACGTGGTCGGGCGCGTCCTCGCGGGGCCGCAGGCCGGGCAGCAGCGCCCAGACGCGGGCCACCTGCTCGACCACCTCGCCGGTGGAGAGGTTGCGGGTGAAGCCGAACTGCCCGGTGGCGCAGAAGGTGCAGCCCATGGCGCAGCCGGCCTGGGTGGAGATGCACACGGTGGCGCGGCCGACGGGGCCGCCCTCCCAATCGTCCGGGCCGGGCGCCCCCTCCTCGGGGGGGTCCGGGGGGGCGCTGTCCGCCCCCCCGGAGGACCGGGGCAGCCCGCGCCCGGCCGCCGGGTAGAACATCAGCACCGACTCGACGCTGTCCCCGCCGGCCAGTTGGAACAGGAACTTGTGGGTCCAGCCGCCGTCGCCGGCCTGGTGCCCGGTGAGGCGCAGCCCGCTGCCGGCGAGCCGCTCGGCCAGGCGCTGGCGGAAGCCGCCGGGCAGGTCGGTCATGGCCAGCGGGTCGAGCACGCGACGGCGGTCGAGCCAGCGCCCCAGCTGGCGGCTCCGGTAGGCCGGCTCGCCGGCCTCCTCGACCAGGGCGGCAAGGTCGGCCCCGGTCAGGTCGTAGAGCGAGCGCGGCCCGGTCACGAGCTCTCGACCAGCGAGAACAACGCCAGGACGTAGTACAGCGCCGGCGCCATGAACAGGAGGGCGTCGATGCGGTCGAGCATGCCGCCGTGCCCTGGGAGGATCGAGCCCATGTCCTTGACCGCCAGGTCGCGTTTGAGCATCGACTCCGAGAGGTCCCCGAGCGGCGCCGCCACGCAGGCCACCGCGGCAAGGGTGAGCCCGGGACCGAGCGTCCACGGCTGCCACAGGGGCAGCACGAAGGCGCCGACGAGCAGGGTGAGCACGCTGGCGCCGGCGGCGCCCTCCCAGGACTTGTGCGGCGAGATGCTGGGCGCCATGGGATGGCGGCCGATGGTCGCCCCGGTCGCGTAGGCGGCGGTGTCGTAGACCACCACCAGCAGGGCGTAGCCGATCAGGGCGCCGACGTAGTGGTCGGCGCGCGCCACGACCAGCGACAGGTGGGCGGCGAGGAACGGCACGTACGCCACGGCGAACACGGTGGCGGCCACGTTGCGGGCGACCTCGGTGCGGCCGCGGTCGACCAGGTGCCAGGCGAAGGCGCCGAGCAGCGTGAGCATCAGCCCGAAGGAGAGGGCCGCCGGCCCCTCGAGGTAGGCGCCGACGATCAGCAGGACTGCCATGGGGTAGACGACCACCGGGGCCGGCCGGACGGCCCGCGCCCGCAGCACCGTGTTCAGCTCGACCAGGGCGAGCAGCACGATGCCGAGCACGAAGACGACGAACACCGGGCGGGACAGCAGCAGCGCGCCGAGCAGCAGCACGGCCAGGCCCACGCCGGTGGCGATGGCCAGCGGCAGGTTGCGCCCGGCGCGGCCCTCGCGCCGGGGCACCGGCGTGCCGGCCGGCTCGAGTGGCGGGCTCTCAGCCACCCCGCCGACGCCTCGTTCGCATGCCGCCCACCTCGCCGCTCAGGTTTCGAGCAGCTCGCGCTCCTTGTGCTGGAGCATGGAGTCGACCTCACCGACGTACTTGTCGGTGAGCTGCTGCAGGCGCTGCTCCGCCCGGCGCAGCTCGTCCTGGGAGATCTCGCCGTCCTTCTCCAGCCGCTCCATGGCGTCCTTCTCGTGGCGCCGGACGTTGCGGATGGCCGTACGCGCCTCCTCGGCGCGATGCTTGGTCAGCTTGACGTACTCCTTGCGACGCTCCTCGGTGAGCGGCGGGAAGGCCAGCCGGATCACCTGGCCGTCGTTGGCCGGGTTGATGCCGAGGTCGGAGTTGCGGATCGCCTTCTCGATGCCGGCGGTGGCGTTGCGGTCGTACGGGGAGACCACCAGCAGCCGCGCCTCCGGCGCCGAGATCGAGGCGAGCTGCTGCAAGGGCGTCGGCGTGCCGTAGTAGTCGACCGTGAGCCGGTTGAGCAGAACGGGGTTGGCACGCCCGGTACGGATGCCGCTGAACTCCTCCTTGGCCACCTCGATGGCCTTGCGCATCTTGCCCTCGGCTTCGTTGAGGATGTCCTCGATCATGCCTGGTCCCCTTCTGCGTCCTGGTCGCCGGCGATCGCGCCGGCGGCCCCGTTCGGCGGTGGCCCCGGGATCGAGCCGACCACCGTTCCGATCGGCTCCCCGCACACCGCTCTCCGGATGTTGCCCTCGGTGAGCAGGTCGAACACGATGATGGGCAGATCGTTGTCCTTGCACAACGACAGCGCGGTGGTGTCCATCACCTTGAGCTCGCGCCTGATCGCCTCCA
>WNGA01003523.1_pt1 | contig 31000 bp, 38 predicted proteins | sample 5400061 | NCBI WGS metagenome assembly WNGA01 (sample SAMN13153366, study PRJNA577476) | soil metagenome | isolation source: 100 cm soil or saprolite under grassland replicate 2 | place: USA:California | collected 2016-06-15 | reverse complement strand
AACGGTGTGTGAAATTGGAATCCGATCTTGTTTATTGTACCTCGCCACTCTTCTGCCAAATCAATAGCTGTGGTGTAATTTAGTGAATTAATGGTCATAGTGATCCAAATATCCTTCCAGGCTGGTTTTCCATTTCTCGGGGGCCCCTTAATATATTCCAGAATGTTCTTTTTAGTTTTAGCATAGGATCCTTCACCCCTAATGCTGTCGTGGGCTTTCTCAGTGCCATCCAAAGATACCCAATAAAAGTAAAGCTTTTCAAATCTTATTAATGGAAAATTTCCATTCGTTACTACGCAAACTAAACCAGGCATTTCCTTGCAGAAAACATCTATTATCTCTGGCCTCATGGTTGGTTCGCCGCCAACCAAGGTAACACCTAGTACATGATGTTTCTTGAATGTCTTTCTAATGATCTGTCTCCAATCCTCTGAAGATAATTCATCGGTTTCGTCTTCCCTGTTTAACCACCAATAACAGTGTGAACAATGAAGATTACATATATTGATAATATCTGCCGATCCATACAAAATGCGCTTCTTATGAAAAATCTTAATCTCTGTATATTTCCTGAAAAAAGACAGATAGTAAGGAAGCTCACGGATTAAGTCAGTTATGCCGCGACCATAAATTAGATCCACCATATACTTCACATAACCTTGCACTTACTTAATAAGCAAGATGGTCGATTGGCCTCAATACTCTTATCTAATATATATCTACGAGGGAAGTTGGCTATAATTGAAGCTTGAAATGCGAGAAAGGTCAATACTTGCTTTGATGGAACAAGCACAATCCTGGACAGATACTGTTAATGTCAACTCAGTAAGGAAAAAGAAAAGACCCTATTAATAGGCAATCACATTTTTGGCTTATTCACGTAGACCTGTCCTGCCACCTCTTGCTCGTCTAAAATAATTCATTCCCATGTTATAATTATCATATAGATTTTCTAAATATTCAATTTCCTGCTCTATATTTTCAATCTCTTCCTTGGGTATTTTGGGGTCGTTATGCATCGACTTTATCTTTTCCATTTTTTCAGCTATTAATTCCCCAATGTTTTGTTCATATTCGCTGGACATAGTATTAATTTTGTGGCCCCATTCTTATTCTTTTCAGACTGATCATTCTGAATTTTGACTGATTAGTCTAGCCTGTAAATGGCGACATTATTATTTAAAATCAAAAGGGTAGACTCAATAGCATATATCTTCAAAAATAGCTGGTTAACATTAAAATATATTAGATATTACAGATCGAGAACATGAAATATAATACTCTTGCCGTGATTGCATCAATCAATTTTTGATGATTTCCTTCACCAGCTGAAAAACAAAAAGATTTAGCCCTCAATTCAGACTTAGATCAGGAATGAGCAGCAACTTGAGACTTTGCCCATTATGCAACGAAGGTTATATGAGACCGATATCCGAAAAAGCAGAAGAATCGGGCAAATCCCATAAGCTTACAAAATTTTATGAGTGTGATAATGAGTATTGCAAATACAGAAGTGCAGAAATTGGGATAAGCAGAAATGCTGGTATAGGGGAGGAATCAAATGAACCTATAATGTGCAGTAAGTGTAACATCTCATTCAACACAGAGTCAGAGTATAAACTCCATTATGACGAAAAGCACAAACCGTTATGAAAGCAAAATTGTATGAGCTGTATTCAAAAACAATGAACATTTCCACAAGAAAGTTCAATAGAACATCATAGTTTTCAATTATTTTAAATGGTACTTATTATTAATCGATCACGCTCCGATATCGTTATTGGATATCTTAATTTCTAACATCACCTTATCTCCCTTCTTTATACCTAGTGCTTCGAATTCAGCTAAACTTATTTTGAAAGTGGTGTAACCTAAGTCGTTATTATCATTGCCGTGAAATGATTTCTCTATTGAATCAGATATTCTTTTGGGCAGATTCTTTAAATCGTCTAACGAGGTAACAGGTATTGCTGCAAAGCCGAATGGTTTTTCTTGGAATTTTCGCTGTCTACGAGTTGGAGAAAAGTTACTTTTGGTATCAGTCAACACGATGTAGAGATATGACTTATCTTCTTGCAAAGTCTCAATCTTTGAGACAACAAACTCCTTCAACATGTGTACTTATCTATTCTAGCACACAAATATAGACCTACTTATTTCAAATTAAACTTATTGAGTTTTTGATGAATTTGCCTTAAAAGAGAGAGAGAAACCGCTACGAGTCCCTTATTCGCTAGCCTTTGATAAACTATGTTAAAATGCTGGTGTTGAGAAAAAAGTAACATAAAGAGTCATTTGCTCTAATCTTAGATTTGTCAGTTCATTTCTAAAGCAACTCTAGAGAAATATACCGTCCACTGTTGTTAAATTACATTACAACAAGTCTAAATTGCAGCACATATTCAATTCTAACTCTCACGAGCTCCTACTATAATTCCTGCTAGTAATTCACCCAAGACTACAGGCGTACCAAATTTGTGAAACAGTTCAGCGATTAATTTGGCAACAAATAGGAGTACGACAAGAGAAATTAAAACCTCAATGATCGTCGATCCTTGATCTCCAATCATCGCCAAATCAATTAAAAAGAGGCACATAGAATTGCTAATAAACTTGATTTATTCTAATATTAATTGGAGTTAAACAACAAGTGTAATGAAATCATTATGGTGCTTATAATAATAGTTTCTGTCTAAAGTATCTTTTGCAAATTAAGATTTTGATTTTGCCCATTTCCTCATCCATTGCAGCAAATTGATTATGGATTCTACCAATTCTTGTCCTTTAGGTGTGAGTCTATATTCAACTCTAGGGGGTATTTCGTTATAGGCCTCCCTTTCAAGTATTCCACCTTTTTCTAATTCTTTTAATCGTCGTGCTAACGTTTTGCTACTAAAGCCTTTCAATAGTTTTCTGAACTCTTTGTGCCTAACTGCACGGGTGGAGCAACAAAGTGGTATTAGCATTTCCAATGTCCCTCTTTTAGTGATTAACTTTCTTAACCTTGCAGTTTCTACCATTAAGGTAGCAGGGTTGTACCCATCGAAGCTGCATTCGGTGGTATAAATCGGAAATTGCCTTACCGTGGATCCTTTGGCTTCCATCTTATCTCCATATATAACAAATTTCCGATCGCAGTTTTAATAGTTTCGCTTGTAAACTATCCCATTAAGCAATTTGGAGTTAGTCGATCAAGAAAAGATTCAGAAAGATACTTGGTGATATTAACGATAATGGGTGGATTTTTAAATTCAAAATAATTGTTCCAGTATTCGCGTCTAGCAGCAAATGATAGGGTTTGTGACAGATTAGATTCGCCTTAGACCCCACGACAATTCCTATTTTCGCTTCTCTAATTTCTGGTTACCTTTTGAGGGGACTTTATATTATCCGTCACATTGCTTTTAGCCCTGGTCTCGATCCAAGTACCGTACTGTTGAATTTCTGAATCATTAAGGATATTTGCTAAATAATTCCCCTTTAAATTATTTATATTTTATAAACCGATATTTTTAGGGCATTATTAATTAAATAATGCTCACTGTCTGGCATTTATTTTTATAGTTCCCTGCTTAATTTTCACTAGAAGAACTATGAAGTGTGCATGTTGCGGGCAGGAAATGGTATTTCATAAACAAACTAAAAATATTATGACATACAAGTGTTCCGCCTGCGGGCTGAGCAATACTGAACTCAAATAGATCGACTAGCTAGTATAAGATAGTCTTTGTAAACACATAAGTTCTCTCTTCTAAAGAGACTAATTGGATAATCATTCCATTTATAGGTTATTAAGTACCCTGAGCTCCTGTGATCAAGGAGTGGAGCTTATCTTATTGCAGACAAAAACTTATGCGTTTTTAGACATGCTACTGTCATTTATCATAAATAACTTTTGTCAAAATATCCCTTTATCGAATATGTTATGTCGTTAATTGATGACAATGATAAAGATCGAGAACTTCAGCTCTTGATTATACTGTAATCACATGTGCAAATAATGGTTGAATTATCGATAGAAAGGTTCTTTAGATAATATTATGTGTATGCCCTGCATATATCACAAACCCAGTCTACGCGAGTTTTGCCCAGATGGTGAGGCATTTGTTAGATGACCTTGTGAAAGATAGAGTAGATGCCAAGAAACCTCGTAAGGAGGGCGTGTCCTACACTATAGATAAATTTCGATCTTTCGATAGAGAGAATTTTGAGATCATTGCACCTTTAATTGATTTGGTAAAGATATATAGCGCATTTCCTTTGTTAATTTCGGATTCTCTTCTTCAAAAAAAAATAGACTTCTATCATGAATTTGGCATCAAAGTTTCTACTGGCAGTACACTCACGGAATTCGCAATATCAGAAGACGCTTTGGATAAGTTCCTGAAAGATTGTGCTAGATTGGGCTTTGACGTTGTTGAGATAGGAGAAAATAATATAGCTTTGGATAAGGATATGAAGAGGAAAATAACTGAATCAATCCTTTCAGCAAATTTAGAATTTAACTGGAAGGTAGGGAAAAAAGACCCCCGTCATCAGCTCCGAATTGATGATGCACTTTCAAAAGTTGAGGAGGCATTGGATGTGGGTGCTAAAAAAGTAATTCTTGAAGCCAATGAGGGAATCAACGTGGGAATATATAATGAAAATGGTACCATAAGATGGAATTATGCTGCAGCACTAACAGCGAAGTATCCTCCATCCACTTTCATTTTTGAGGCTCCGTTAGAATCGCAACAGTCTGCACTAGTGGCTGAGTTTGGGCAACGAGTAAATCTCGCCGAGCTTTCAATGGACCATATTGCTTCAGTAGAGTCGCAGCGTAGAGGATTTCTGTCTAAATCTTCATTTGGCATGTCATTTATGCAAAAGGAAATTGGAGGAGGTCCCGCTGCTAAATTCATATATTATTTAATAAATACCAAATATCCCATCGAACAAAGTGATTTGATTAGTATAACCCATCTACCTAGAAGGACAATCCAGAGTGCTATTGAAGACTTAAGAGCACAGGGATTCATCCTAGAGAGAAACAGTCTGGAAGATACTAGGAGGAAGGTGTACTACCCCGTTCAATCAGAGTGGCTATGAACTTATTGATTTGTAACTAGGCATGATATTGCCGCATCCTAAGACGTGTTCACATATTAATAATATCAATCCTTTAACTCATTGAAGCCACTAGCATAGTTATGGCTCAGACTGCTGATTTAAGCCCCATCTATCCCGCACCTTTTCTTCTATTTTTGAGAAAACTACTCTGTCAAATACCAAGCCGATTGTGAATATCACTATCATTGCTGCGATTATTTGAGACATGTTTGAAAATTCTCTCCCTACCGCCAAAATATATCCCAATCCTACCAAAGTGGTAATCAGCATCTCTGCACCTACTAATGCATGCCATGCAAATGACCATCCCTGTCGTATGCCGATTATAAGTGATGGAGTAGCTGCCGGCAACATAACATGACGGAATAGCGAAATGCCTTTTGCCCCCATATTAGTTGCTGAACGAAGGTATATTGGTGGAATATTTCGTATACCACTATAAGTTGATATCATTATAGAGAATACTGAACTCATAATCACTACGAATAGAATACCTGAATCATTCAATCCTATCAAAAGGATCGCAAATGGTACCCACGCAATGCTAGGAAATGATTGCAGCCCAACTGCAAAAGAATTCATAGTCTTCCCAAAATGTGTAAACTTAACCATAACTAGTCCGACTCCTACACCTATCATTATCGCACTGATGAAACCAACAAATAATCTTAGCATAGTTACGGCAATGCTCGACCCTAACGTGCCTTCTTGAATTAAATCGATAAGAGACTGACCGACCATCAAAGGCGATGGTAGTGATACAACTGGAAATATTCCTAAGAGGAATATAACTTCCCATATAGCTAGAAATACGGCTAAGAATGCGGCAGTGCTTGCGACATCCTTGAGGTCTATTTTCTTCAGTCTCTTCCTTTTTAGGATTCCTTTAGATTGAGATGGGGCTTGCATATTCTTGGTTATTATTGGGATAATGATTTTCTCTTAATTCGTCCAGTGCTTCAGATACTATTTCTCTTAATGATGCATTACTCATATCCCTTGGTCGGGGAATATTTATTACAAATTCTCTCCTAATGTTTCCTGTAGAATTAGAAAGAAGAATAACCCTGTCCCCAAGCAGAACCGCCTCTTCTATATTGTGTGTGACGAATAGTATCGTTTTTTTAGTTTGCTCATGTATTCTCAATAATTCACTTTGGAGCAATTGTCTCGTATTCATGTCCAAAGCTGCAAAGGGCTCGTCCATTAGCAGAATCCTCGGGTCGAGGGAAAGTGCTCTTGCAATTGATACCCTCTGTCTCATCCCTCCAGAAAGCTCATGAATATTTGCGTAGGCAAAATCAGATAATCCAACCAGTTTAAGATAAAACATAGCCATTGCTGTTCTAAGTTTCTTCGGTACGTTAGCCTGCCGGACACCAAATTCAATATTCTGAACAACATTTAGCCACGGAAAAAGGGAGTTTTCTTGAAATATTACTATCCTGTCGGGGTTTTTAAAATGCGCTGCTTTATTATCAATTATTAGTTCACCACTGTACGATCTGTCAAGGCCTGCAACAATATTAAGTAGAGTGCTTTTACCACAACCAGACTTGCCTATTATAGTTACAAATTCACCTTTTCTCACTTTAAGATTTAAACCATTAAGAACCTTGTGAGTATATGAATCTGAAGTTTTGTATTCCCTTGATATATTTTTTATTTGCAAAATCGTCTGGGAGTTACTCAATTCAGCTCTAGACAATACCCAGTTATCAAATTTTAGAGCATTTAAATTATCTCAAACACGCAATCTTGTGCACATCTATGTAATAAGTACATGTATATGTATTGAGTGTAATTTCGGGATTAGGTATGACTGGATCCATAGAAAGTCCTTAGACAATAATATTAGTTATATGGATCCTGTATCTAGTGCCTGCGTAAACATTAATACTTTATTCAGACTCCAACCCTAGCTTTTTTGACTAGGCAAATTAGATAAAATTAATGTCAATTCTTTCAAACAGTATATCAGTATCTGGGTTGATTTATGGTGTTTAAACAAACCCGTTTGAGACTGCAGCATCATTGGAAAGCCAAGCTACTAACTATGCTTGGGAACCGATGTGTCTCGTGACTCTGATTCCACAATTTTACAAAATTCGCATAATCTTAGTATTGTTATCCTTACTCAAATCTGAAAAAAGTTAAAAATCACCCAATTCAGGAACGTTTGTTTAATTAATTCAAATTATAGCAAATCTAATATCCACTAATTTCTTAGATTTTTATTCTCTTCTCTGGAACAAGTAATTCCTCTTCCAAGAGCTTTTGCATCGCGTTAATCGTTGCTGGGGGTCCACAAATATGGAACAGCATATTGTTCAGTTCACTCCCATGTAAATGCCTGTAAAGCACTGTTTTGTTGATAACTCCTCGCTCACCCTTCCAACTTTCTAGGGCTTCTCGTGCCTACTTTTATGTTTTGATTGTAAATACCATTTATTATTAATGATTACAAACAGTGTCTACTTGTGGGGTAACGATGTTAATCAAGCTTCAAATTTAACCTACGAGTATCAATGTGTGTGCAAGCCAAGATGACCTGGTAGTGTTAAAAAATGGATCAAATATCGCAACATTTAGCATATTGCTCATTTTTGCATGTCTTTTTATATCCACTATCGGTGGGCTCGCCGCAGATGGTGCTGGACTAGTCTTTGGGCTGCACCTCAAAAACGGTAATTTGACTCATGAAGTACCACTGAATTTAATCAAAAAAGATAATTTCACTAAACATTTAAACAGTTCACTGGCTATATCGGGCACTAATGAACGAAAATCAGTATTAAATAGCTCAATTTACAATGATTCGCTCTATAAAATCCAAACGCTTTTGGGATCGTCCGATGGGTCTCAAAATCTCTCTCCATCTTTTGCATTGATCAATCCCACTTATACCGCAGCAGCTTACGATCGTTCTTTCTATGTTTTTTATGTAAAATATCTTAACGTAAAACCAGGCAAAAACGTTACAAGTGATTTGAATCTTCTGACAAATAAACTAAATCCGCATCAGACCATTTCTTCTACCTCTGCACTTGTTGTATTAAGCCATATATTGCATCGTGTCATACCGCATGCCAAAATAGAAATCTTGAATGACCAGTCAGTTAATAATGGCTCGATTTTTAAACCCGGCGGAGGTAACAAATACGATGTTGTTGTACTCGGCCATCAAGAATATGTTACACAAAGGGAATATACGAATCTTAAGCATTATGTAGCAGATGGGGGGACCCTCGTTGTCCTTGACGGGAACATTTTCTATGCCGAAATTAGTTACAACTCCACCAATGGGACGATTACCCTAGTCAAAGGACATAGTTGGGCGTTTAACGGACAGTCAGCTTGGAGAAGCGTTAATGAGAGGTGGAGAAACGAGACAGCTGAATGGGTTGGAAGCAACTACATCAGCTTTCCTAGAGCAATTTTTCAAAACGATCCATTCGGATATGTCCCCCATGAAGAACAATACATAACGAACCCACACGATCTAATTCTACTTAATTACGACGTAAACTCTACTAGCTTGCAAAGACAAAATAAGGTAGTCGCTACATATGAACTAAATTACTTGAAAGGGGGGGTAATAGCACTTGGAATTTATTCGGACGATATAATAACTAACAGTACTTTTGATACCTATCTGGATAATTTAATATTTCGATATGCTTCCGGAGTCAATAGTCAGGACCAGACTTCTCATATCATTTCATAAAATATTATATCAGAACTTAACCCATCTATAAAAAAGACGTTTAACAATTTCCGCCGAAATAATATAGAGAGTGACAATGAGTCCTATCGCAAAGTAGAATGAGAGAGGCACACCTACTAAACCGAAGAATTGACCGAACTGTGTAATTGGAATGAGAACAGTCATGACTCCAGTCAGGCTGGTAGTAAGTAGCAAATACTTACTCGGTTTACTCTTAAAAAAATCCTTTGACTTCTAATAACGAGTACCACAAAAGAAGCCGAAATTACAGATTCCATAAACCAAGTCGTTCTGAACTCTGCTACAGTTGCATGCAAAATAAACAAAAGCGTAAAAAAAGTAAGATAATCAAAAACAGTACTCAAAAGGCCAAACACTATCATAAACTTACGAATGAATTTTATATCCCAGTGTTTTGGTTTGTCTACCATTTGCTTATCTACAGTATCTGTAGATATGGTCATTTCTGGAGGATCGGTAAGTAGGTTAGTAAACAAAATCTGTTTTGGTAACAGTGGGAGAAATGAAAGAAATAAAGATGCACCTGCCATGCTAAACATGTTGCCAAAGTTTGCGCCGGTAGCCATGAAAACATACTTCATTGTGTTGGCAAATGTTCTCCTCCCCTCCCGCACGCCTTCTACAAGAACGTTCATATCTTTTTCTAGCAAGACTATGTCAGCCGCGTCTTTCAGAACGTCTATAGCTGTGTCCACAGAGATTCCTACATCGGCTGCATGTAGAGCAGCAGCATCATTGACTCCATCACCCATGTAGCCTACTGTTTTTCCGGATTTCCTCAACGATAGAATGATCAGCTCTTTTTGATTCGGTTCTACTTCAGCAAAAACATCTACCTCATCTGCTAATTTAATCAAAGACTCTGTACTTAGTTTACTAATTTCAGAACCTGTCAATATGCGCTGGTTTAATAACCTCAGTTGCCTAGCTAAATAAGAAGCAACAAGACTATTATCGCCAGTGATAACTTTTAGTGAAACACCAAGGTGCCCAAGCTTGGAGATAGATTCAACTATACCCGGTTTTATAGGGTCGAAGAATACAAGAAATCCTAAAAATACCATATTAATTTCGTCATCTTTAATGATTCTCGTCCGAGAGTTAAATTCGCGATATGCCACTCCTATTATACGAAAGCCTTCCCGGCTCAATTCCTTGAATTGTGGTTGAACTTTGTCAGCCAGCTTCCGAAGATCTACGATCTTTTCTGGAAAAAGTTCAGCAATAGAACAGACTTCAAGTATATTTTTAATCGCACCTTTTGTTATCATAATATCTTTGTCCTTATAAGATATCAAAATGCTCAATCGCTTCCGAATAAAGTCGTAGGGAACTTCGTCTAGCCTCTTGTAGCAAGAGAGATCAAACCTAGCATATTTGCGTATTGCCTCATCAATTGGGTTGGTAAACCCCGTCTCGTAAGAAGCATTAATAAACGCATACAATAGAACCTTTTCCTTTTCATTACCGTCGACTCCGAGAGCAGATTTTAAGTCAACCTGTACCTTGGTTAATGTTCCAGTTTTATCCGAACATAAAAGGTTCATACTGCCAAGATTTTCAATCGATGGAAGTCGTTTTATTATGACTTTTTGCGCCGCCATTCTTTTTGCCCCATGGGCAAGATTAACACTTATAATCGCAGGAAGAAGTTGTGGTGTTAAACCAATAGCTAAGGCCAATGAAAATAAGAACGAGTTTAACACCGACCTTCCATAGTAGACATTAATTACGAGAATAGAAATTACAAGGAGTAACGTTACTTCCACTAGAAAGAACCCAAATTTTCTAACTCCACTTTCAAATTCTGTCTCAAGTGGTTTCCGTTTGAGACGCTCTGAAATTTTCCTATTTCAGAGTTGATTCCTGTACTTATGACTAGAATTTTTCCAGATCCACTTATCACATAAGTTCCCATAAACACAGTATTAGAACGCTTACAGAGTGGCGTTTCTGGACTTAAGATGCCCGACGATTTTTCTACGGGGTAACTCTCACCTGTCAATGTTGCTTCGTTGACGAAAAGATCTTTTGATTCTAGAACCAAGCCGTCAGCAGCTATTGGGTCGCCAGCACTTTAAATCACAATATCTCCAGGTACAACATCTCTAGAGGGTATTTCAATCATTTTCTCATCCCGAATTACTTTAGATTTTGTCTGCACCAAGTCAAGCGACTCTTTGACAGCATTTGTTGCGCCTCTTTCTTGGAAGAATCCAAGCATTCCGCTTACGAACACAATTATGAGGATGATTATCGAATCATTAGAATCTTGTAGGAAGAAGGACAGAACTGCAGAGAAAATAAATATTATGACGATGGGGCTTTTGAACTGGGCAAATAGTATCGAAAGTGAAGTTGAACTACCTTGGGATCCAATGGCATTAGGACCATATAGCTTTAATCTTTTAAGTGCTACTTCTGTTGCTAGACCTTCCCTTTTTGTATTAAAACTTTTAAAAATTTCACTAATAGATAATGACCAGAAATTTGTTTGAAGTACATTCAAACTGTTGTTACTCTTCTTAATATGAATATAACCACCTCAGAACCTGAAATGCATATAGCTCAAGTAATTGGCAACTTGGGACCGTTATGAGTAGCTTAACTGGACAGATTACCTAACTTTATTCTTTTTTTGATAGTCAAAACTGAAGAGGTTCCCGGCCAGGTTATGATGCTTCACCGTTTATGCCAAGCTTAGATATCAATTCATCTTGTTTAACCTTGTCTTTGTCAACCTTTACAGAAGCTGAATCAACAGATTCTAATCTCCCTTTTTCAAATTCTGACTGAACCTTCCCCAGAGATCTAGCCAGCTCTGGAAGTTTTTTCGCGCCAAAGAACAGAACTCCAACAAGTATCAATATTAAAAGAATGTTTTCGAATCCCATATGGAATACTAGGAGATTCTAGTATATACGGATAAATTAACATAGTTAAATAAATTCATACAAACTAATCAAAACAGAGCTTGTACTAGTGTTTCTGAAATTTTGTTTAGAGTCTAAGCTATTATGATCGAATGTCAAGCAGATTGCTTATATTATCCATTTAAGGTCCCAAGTAGTATCTTTTAAAATATTAAGTGAAAAATCCAGCTCATTAATAGCACAGTAGCGATGATTTTAAGGGTCTTTCCTATGATGGTAAGTGTAAGGTAAGTACCAAAGTTGTATTTGGTTATTCCAGCAAATACTGAAGCATAATCTACAATTATAGGAATCCAAGGAGAAAGAAGTATGCCGAGCCACATGTACCTTCTTAAAAAAGTCTTTAGCCTAATAACATAACGATTTAATTGAATTGTCCGTAGTCTAGTCTGATTAATTATCGAAGCCGAATTGAAGCCTAGACAGTAAGCGAGGAAAGCACCAATTATCGATCCAATATCTAGAATCACTACAATAATCAATGAATTGATCCCTCCTATCAATAATGCCGCTATTGAAATTTCTGTTGGGATTGGTAACAAGGATGATATTAAGCCGTTTAAAAACAAACCATATAAGTTAAATTTGATATTACTTGAAAGTACTATTTGGTAAAGTTTTGAAAACGCCGTCATCATTGACGTTCCTTCCAACAGGATTATGATTCCCCCGAGCGCAAGTATTATGAGGATTTCAACAGTCCGGTCACGTCTTGAGTCGACAGTAAACGCATGACGATTAAAAAATGAGGCCATAGCTAGCCGGAAATTGAAGTGAATTTGGTAGACCGAAAAACTCTCATAGTGTAATCAATATATCACCCAAACCACTGACTTTCGTGAATATTATTTTTATCCACTTTCTTACACGATGCTCTATTTACTTATCCTATATGCTATGTAGTATATTAATGACGATTAACATGGTAAAGTGACTCTTCCGCAATGTGTCACTCTAATTACCTCCAACGAAGCTTTATTTGGAAACATAATGAGTTTACCCTTAATTAAAAGGTAGAAGGAGAATAAAATAATCTGGATCTACTGAAAGATAGTTGGCATAGGCGTGACGTTTGCCGTATGGTTAGGATCTAATACATAATAGCAATCGCGTCAGACTGTCTTTCGCTGAATGGATAAAGTGAAGAGAAAAAATAGTAGTCTTTAAGGCTACTTGACAAGATTATATTTAGAGCCTACCAAATAACCTATGGTAACTGAATATTTCAAATATAATATTTTAACTGGAATGTCTGTTTCCTATATTCTTTCCACACTTTCTTAAAAAAATCGATAAATTCGGCACTTGGTGCATAAAGGCGCAAAAAGGATATTACTTCAGTGTACAATTGATCTGCATCCTTGATTTCTACATCTAAATCATTCATGATTATCATATTTATCAAAGTGTCAGCTATGTAGGTTTTGCACGATCGTCCTCTCCCATATTTGGCATGGAGCCATTCAGTAAATGAGATGTCATTGGTTATTTTGAGGTTCATTTCATCTCTATCGGGGTTCATTGAACACTCGTATTAGAGAGTGAGACCTCGCATCCTTGTTCGAAGTAGTTTCAAATTACTTACGGGAATCAAAGGCATGTTCATGGTTTCATAGAGACAGAATTTATGATTTGATTAACCTTGGTAATGTTTAATTATTCCAGTTACAGGTTCATTTCCTTACTTCTATAAAATTGCCTTATTAGATAAGTAATAGTAGCTTAACCTTTAGAATGATAGCCATTTGTATCTATTTTTGGGCTTATTAGAACCTAGTAGAGTATCTTCTATAAAACTCATAGACTAATGCAATGTGACATATATATGATATCAGTCATAAAGAAGTATTTTCAGAAAATTAACTTCGAGTACCATTCTCTACTATCAATCTTAGAAACGGTAAATTGAACTAAGTTAATTCATACAGTTAAACAATGGATTATAAATACGCCCATACCAAATTTGTAATTTTCACAAGAACAACAAAAATGCTTGGTGTATGCTGTCGAAAAATACTGCCAATATTGCATAGGACGACTTTAGTATATTACATTTATTTGATCTTATATCTCTGTAATTCTTTATATGAGATATCAAGCAGGATCTCATTACCAGTACGACGTTCAATGTGTGATCTTGGAATATTGTATTTCATGCCCATAAGTGAAGCTACCAAGATAAAACTGTCAGATTTGGCCTCTACAGAACCTATTAATGATTTTTTTGCCCTGACTTTCTTATCCAGAACATTGTCAAGATTTACATTCTGTTGTGACATCAATCTTCCACAATACTTCCAAGGAAGAAGAATATATTTCCTGATTAACAATGTTACCTTATATTATATGGCTATAAGTTCAATGTAGAATTTGAGGAGATATGAGATCGTATAATACTTTACTTTCATCAGCTTGGTTCAGACAGAAACATATCGACTCAATTCTTATGGATAACTGTTATTCCAGAGTTGTTCCATTTCATGTAGGGGCCACAGATAATTGCCAACCATACTACCTGGAATGCTAATTTAGCCGGTCAAATTTTCTCAAGGGAATTGCAGGTTTTCCAGTAATCTTAGCATAATGCTTGAATGCCTGAGTCAAGTAAGTTCCCTTCATGAAATTAACAGGAGGTCCAGCAAGATCCTTCTAATGCTCCTAACTTTTTATGACCAAGGTTTTCTTGCCCGACAACTACTTTCCCTTAAAGAAGATTAATTCTGGGGCAGTCTACCGCTAGAATTCATTTGGTGAGCAAAGGCAGATCCTGCGGTTTGTGGAGCAACTATAGTACAGATAGGCAATCATAAATTACTTCCAACACTGAGTAGTGCTGTAAAATCCTTTATTTTTATCGAAAATCTAGATCCATTATCTAGCTACTGCTCGCTAGTGGATAACTACCTTGTATTGATAGGCGTCGGATGAAATTAATGTACTACAATTTTTGCTTCGTAGTTTAGTCCTTTATGAAAGGTCATACTCCCAAACTAACAATTGATTAAAAAGAAAGTTGAATTTTTTTACTCAGTTTTGATATGACATCTGTACATGAATTTATATCGTTCAGGGTTGCGTGCACCAATATTTTCCATGAAGTTGACTAGGGTATGAATCGGTTATTATCTTACCACATGAGTTACAGTACAAAGCTTTACATGTCGTACATGCAAATAAACACAAATTCTCGGTATCTTGAAGAATAAAACTATGTTCATGACATAATGGGCTGACGTAATATGAGGGCTCCAACTTGGAAAGTTTGACATCGTGCATTCCCTTTGTCTTGGCCATCTTTCTTCGTTTTACCATAGATGGTATACATATGTCAATTAATTACTTAAACGAGACTTATCCCCGTTAATTATCGAATGAAACAGTAAATTTGTCTTATCTTTAATTCGGGATAATATGGCATCTACAACAGTGCCCAATTAAGGTAAGCATACTAATCAAATTTGCTATCCAATCTTTATGGCATTGATCGAGATTATACGATAACAATGTTAATCGATATTAAATAAGAAGTTAGAATATTATATGGACTAAGGGTTCTCATGGCGCTCATACATAAGCAAGGCAAAATTGTGAGGCAAGAGTATTGGGAGTTCTTTCCATGAAATGTCTAATGATATAGAGCCTTCGGGCTGCCGAAACAATATTCTAAGCTTGGCTGACTGTTTTATTGAGCAAATGGGTACAATAAAAAACACACTTCGAGGAATGTCAATTTCGGCCTTGATTTTAGCTCCGTTTGCGATTGGGCTAGCAATATATCTTATTAGCCATCCTTTATTTTTTAACGTTTTACAAACTGAAAACGAATTTGGGTCTGTTTTAAGTATATTAATCTCCTCAGTAATTGGAATATCAGCGGTTTGTATTGTAACTGGCATTAGACAATACAGTTTGATCGATTCTTGGAATAAAAGGTACCAATCCTTTATCGTCAGAAAGGAAGAAATAGATAAAAAAATTGCTGATAGATTTGCACTGGACAACGGGATAGAGGAATCATGACTACTCTATATTCAAGGAACTGCCATGGGACACATTACCCTATATGATAACTATGAATCCAGCGTCAAAATCTTTGAGTCATCGCGAAAGAATCTATATAGTAAGTGATATAATTCTTAAACTTGTAGAATATGGTGAAATGAACCAAACTGCCCTTATGAGTTTTTGTGGACTTAATATAAACAAACACAGGCCTATACTTGATAGGATGGAACATACAGGTCTAATTATAAAAATGGATAGATTGGTTGGTAAAAAGGCCGTAACAATTTACAAGTCGTCCCTCAAAGGATACGAATTTTGCAAAAACATTCTAGAACCCTATGAAAAAATGTTCCCCAGAATCAAGACAATCTTTTATAAAGGAACAGTCATCTTATCATATACCTAGTTCCATTTTAGATGTTACTCAGGCAAATCTTCTAAATATTCGAGACTGATATTGATCTATTATCTATAAATTAATAGCTTATAACGTTACTACTTCTCCATTCCATACTTGGGGACTAGTTATGAATTGTTCTCCCATAGATAATGCAGAAGGGATTATCCTCATAGATTGCCTAACTCTCCTGGCATTAGGAGTTCTTAAAACTTTAACAAAGATGGGCTCCCTCGACTTCAATGAGGTATATAATAATATAAGGCGGATAATATTGTAATTTGACGTATATCAAAATTCAGGTAATTGCAACAGCATGTTTCAGAATTTCAAAATATTTGGTCGTTACTATATTTCCATTTGGGGTTACTATTATTAAATTGAAATCTGTTGTAGAGTCTGGCAAAAAATTCCAATTCCAGAAAGCCCAGCCCCATGCACCTAGTTCTTTGAATTGTCTTGTCAGTATGAGGGCATCGGTTTGGTTAAGATCACTGGTAGACACGTTTATTTCATTGACTTCTTGTGGTTCGGCGATGTAAGCTTCCTCATGTGAAACATCATTCCACTCTCCAATGTACAAAGGTAAACCGTTTGTTTTGGCAACTTTTGCAAGTAAATTGAGTTTTGCAGCTTGGTAGCTGCCAGCCGTGGGTATGCCATACATGGAAATCTTAAATACCACATTTTTCTTGTTTTCTGGCAACATTTTTGCAATATTTTCGGATGTCATATTTACTTTAGGGTTATGAAACTGGACAGGAATAGTCATATCCACTACTAGTGTCTAATTCGTCAATTTCCTGAGCTCATTGGTCATGAAGGTATTATAACTACCGATTTTAGGCCATTGATCTGCGCTATGGATTTGGGGTTCATTCAGAATTTCATAGCCTAGGGTACTTGCATGGGCTTCTACGGTTCTTATTACCCTTTTCAGGAATTCTATTTGAAGCGTCCAACCGTCAAGCCCCTGTGCATCGGTTATGTTGTGATTCCACCAATTAGTCCACCATTTAGAAGCAGATGGATTTACAGGTGCACCCCCAGAGCCATATGGGTAGCTAACATTATTGTTAAAAAGCGAAGGAGGGAAACCAGACCCCCGTAGAGGATCAAGCCAACTCGATGTGTGACATTGGTGGTTATCATAAATCACATGTAGTCCCCATTTATCTGCGAGCGAGGCTACCGATTCGAGTTCCTCAATAAATGAAATAGGATCATTTTCAAATGCTTGCCAGTAAAGTACATATCGGATATGATTCAAACCAGCATCCATGATTAATTTGAAGCTATCATTATAATAGTTCTCAGGAAAGTGAATTGACGACCTTTTATTATGAAAAGTACTGGTATACAAGCCTTTCATGTCAACTCCCATATAGGAGATATCAGTAGCGAGTTTCGTCTCACCACTTACCTTATTAACTGTACTGAACTCGGCATGAAAAATCGCAGATGAAATTATGAGAAATTGAACGATAGCGCATGCAGTTAGTGATTAAGAATTTGTACGATGAAAAACTTTGATCAATCAAGAGTTGGAACAATTTATAGTTCTTGTAGATATAAACATGGTGTCTGCAAGTGTAAGTTAAATCCGATTTTACTTATTCGTCCAAGTCATACGTGGAATTCAAGAAAGAATTTTGGTGGAATATTTTCAATTCCATTAAGCAAATAATGCAGGACAACCCTAAAATATTTATCGCATATTACCGTTGAGCTCTAGCCAATGTTCATTTTGAGTAACTTCCAGGGCATTGAACTATTATGGGTTGAGATCAGAATTACGGCTGCTCTATGATTTATAATTTTTAATTGGATCGTGTATTATTTCCATTCCCATATTTTTTCTCGAACATTGCCTAAAGAATCAACATCAGTTTCGAAAACGCCTACCATATTGTTAAGAAAGTATAATTTACCAATCGCCGATGAAGTATAAAAAACTGAACCGCGCCATTTTACCTCTCCTTTTTCAGTTATGTTACCTCGTCCTTTTGCCATTGATGCGGCGAACTCTCCGTCTTTGGTCATCAAGGTTCCTTTTCCTTCACCGTACAAATTACCACACGGATCACGAATATTCCAATAAGTTATAGTAGTTGTAATTTCAATGTTCTTAATGCTACCAGTTGCGTTTACAGTGGCTTCCATTTTTGGTTCCTCGTCTATTTCTAAAACCCGTTGACTTCCAGTCCTTCCGCTGAACTCTCCGATTTGTTGTCCTAGCATTACTTTAACATTTATTGATATTTTATCGTATAATATAAGGTAATGCTAATGTCTTAGAAAAGCGGATTAGCATTAGAATCGTTCATATATATTAAGCCTCATCACGAGCAGGAACAAAAGTCAATAGATTTTGTTCAAAAGGTCGAGTCAGTTCATAGTATCATTGAATCAATCCTCTAACCAGTTTCAAGCCAAAATAGGCTCGGTAAGCCAATAGTAATTCGGCAAACGATGAAGTTCCACATTATGTGGAGGTTTGAATGTTAGAGTCGCATTTTGAAAAAATGTATATAGTTGAGCGGTCATCCTCTTTCAACCCGCACCTACTCTTTTTATCTTCTCTTCATTATCCCTTGCGTTGATCCTCCTTAGTTGTTCCTGTAATTTCTCAAATGAATGGTCGTAAGTAATCTTCAATTGATTTAGGCTAACCAGGCCATCTTTATTCTTGTCTAAATTTTCAATATTATTTTTAAACTCTAGAAGCATATTAATCACTAATTTATTAAGACCGTACAAATCTCGAATATTTCGAATCAGCATGATCATATCTAACTGTAAAAGCGTCCCAAGGGACTTGGTTCTATCCGATTCGAGAATCACGATACTCTCTTGCAACTCCATTAGTTTTTTATTGAACTCAGAATTTATCTCTTCTTTGCTCATCTTGTCTACTGTTTCTGTATCCATCCTATATGAATTCTTGAATCCTTGGTCTAGTGGCTTGTTGTAAAGGAAATCCTCAAATTTTGAAGTTTTTTCTTGTGCATTCAGATACCCAAAATTCCTGTCCTCAGTAACTATCATAACAACTTGCGACTAATTATTTAGGTCATTATCAATATGGATTGTTAACTCTATTTTTTTTCCTCCACATTTAATACCAAACTTAAAGTGCTCTAAAAAAGGAGGCTGGATCTTGACCCATTTTGCCCATGCAGAACATACTATTTTGAAAGAAAATTTTTTAGGGCTAAATAATATCGATGGAGAGATAATATGTGCATAATCCAAGAACTAGAAATTGAATCCGAATTCTGATCTAGAATTTGATTGTTATTTACTTATTAATAAGTTGTACCTATGATAATAATATGAAACATCGACAGTATCGTAATAGAGAAGAAATAATCGGATCAATCCTTGAATCTGCTGATAAACCTGATGGAATGTCAAAAACGAGAGTGATGTTTAATTGTTTTCTTTCCTATACCCAATTGACTGAATATCTTGATCATCTAACTGGCAGTGGGTTGTTGGATTATGATAATGTAGGTAAATTTTATAAAACAACATCAAAGGGATTGGACTTTTTAGATCTCTATACCAAAATGGAAGCAATCGCCAAAGTTCGGTAAGTTCCTTTATACAATGAAGGATATTATGCTTGGGTTAGGGAACTCTACAACTCGGGTCGAAATTTGCCTCATTATAAGGTGATTAGTGCTAATTATGGGGGGTTCTTACCATCGGAAAAAACCTTCGCCTCTACATACAATTGCGATAATCTGTAGCATGCTTGATCAAGGTATATCTGAAGACGAAATACGGAAAACTTTGGATCCTGATGGAGAGTTTGCCCCAGATTTCCTCACATTTTATATTGATTTTGCCATCGAGAACAATTGGCTTACCAAAGAAGAAGGGAAATATTCTATTACTCCTAGTGGGACCACATTTGTAAATGCATTTCTATCATCAAATACGCCATAAGTATCAGTTTCATTATACATTTTTCCGCTAAATGATAAAAGTAACTGATTCTTTAGTACATTCACCTTTGTACTATCCGTGTCTCTAATAAATTAATACCAACTATCTCCAGATTATGAACAATTGAATAGGAGTTAAGGGACTCCTTGTTCAATAGAACAATACCAGGCTTATTTTATATTCTACTGTTACCATCACTCTTATACATGTGTATTTATTGATTGAAGAATATGGGCTTGAGTTATAGTCTACTGATAACGGCTAAAAGTTAGAGAGGATTTAACTCAATCGCTTTTTATAATAGATTGCAGATAAGTTGTTATGAAAGCTCTAATCAAGCAGAAATCTCAAACCGAGCACGGAGAAGAATCAGATGGAATTCCCATATGTGCTTCCAATTTGAGTTCTCCGATAATAGATAGAACACAATTTGTTTCTGAAGTTCACTATAAAATAGGCAATAGGTTATATATCGAGAATGCAGACTAAGCTGGAAAAGAGGGATCTTGAATTTGAAAACCTACTGGGCAATTTACTAATTGCGGAATATCAAGTCGAAAAATTGAAGGAAAGAATTAGTCAGAATTTAAGCACGGATTTTTCAAATGTGGGTAAAGTGTCGGAAAGTGTTTTCAAGTACAAGAACAATTGGTATAGAATTACGCTCAAAGTTGACCAGATAGATTTAAACGGCAAAAACCCAAAATAGCATAACTTAATTTTCTTTTTTTTCATTAAATGACTCAATTGGAATTTGGATCACAGCATGTCATACCATGGTACAATAAATTCATAATTTATTGCTTGTCGAGTCTTAAGAAGCTTAGGATAATATAGTTCCTTCTATATTTTACTTCATTAACTTGTCCCTCCTTCTCTTCTTTCGATTGTTATACTGACATGAATAAGAAAAGACTGCTAGGCGGAATTTTTATAGCATCTATCATTATTGTTATTGTTATCATAGTTATTGCAGTTTCATACAAGCCAAAGAGAATTGACTTTAAAAAGAAATGCAATACTTGAATACCTAAAGAAAAACCGAGAGGCGAATTCAAGTCAAGCGTTCACAGAGACAAATCAAATCCACTGATATATCAAAGGCCTTTATTCCGTGGAATTATAATCGTCAAAAGAGACTAGAGGTATCTATGTAGACAATAATTCTTGGTTTTATTCAATCATACCAGGAAAAGATAAATTAACTAACGTCAATTTTGTAATTACTGACCAACGGTTTACTTTAAGACTATCTTAGTAATGTAAAATTTTTCCAACTCCGCGTTGTTGAACTGGACTTGATATACCAGATCATATGTTCCTTTTCTTTCCTTTGTAGGTATATCAGCATCAAAAACAAAACACTTCAGATTCAGTTCCTTGCAGTGATCTACGATATTCTCCAAATCATAAACCTTCCCGAATTTAATGGCAGATTGCGAACCTTTATCTTGTCCTTTGTAACAAAAAGGTGAAACATACCATCGGCCTGCTGACCAATTACGGGTGTTACTCCACCAGTTACATGCAAACCTCTTTTCATAACGACCGTCTGTTGTTTCGCATCGGGATTTTTAACAACAACCTCACCTTGATCCCCACCTACTATAGCATAGTCGACGTCAAATTGAAATGCTCTCCCTCCTGCTGTAAAAATAACAGCTTTGTCAGGATTTCCAAATGGAGATGCTCCATAAATAATTTTGTCACTAATGTAAGAAGGGGCTATCATTAAGATTGAAATAACAGCTGGCAATATCATAAAATAACATAACTTTCTTATGGTCAATGACATCGTATATCTGGTTATGTTATAGAGGTAAAAATCGGAATAATTTTCTATTATTTCGTGGACCATTCATGCTCATAAATTTAAGGTATGCTTTATTTGATTGCTTTAGATTAAGGTTTCAAGAATATTATCAGAAATTAGTGCCCTACATGTTTTCTAGTTTTCTTCAATGGGCCCAGGAGTTAACTAGCTACCCAAATCCTTACCGAATGTTAGATCCAGCCAGTCAAAAATTCTCTGATTGGATAAAGACGGAGCTCCACATTGGCAATGTTCTTCTGCTCCTTCTTCTGCTGTAAATAAGATATGTGATTTAGCACAGATGAGTTCGTCATATATTTTTTGTGGTTGACCGGGGAACGAGTCATCTTTTTCTGCCTCGAGAACTAGCGTAGGACATTTAATTTTGTCTGCGATACCCTTCAAGGTAAAGCTAGTACTTTTTTGGATTAGCTCGAAAGGAGTTTTGGATCCTGTAGTCCACATTCCATGCTTCATATTGAATTTCAAGTTCGGATCTGCTTCCATAAGGATCTCAAGAACGGTATTAACTGCCTTTTCATCACCAATTTCAAACGCATTACGCAATGACTGAGGAAATGAAGATTCAAGCGATTGATGTCCGTCGTAAACCCCATTATACAATATACAAGCCGATATTCGATGTTCAAAAGCAGCGGCTCTAGCAGCCAAATATCCTCCCATACTAATACCCATTAAGCATACATGCTTAGGGTCGACTTCCTTTCTTGTTAACGCGAAATCCATCACCGCAGTTACAACATTCTCCCAGTCAAACCTGAATGGTATTTTCTGCTTTCGTATTACTCCACCTTATCCAGGCCCCTCAAAGGCTATACAGTTGTAACCCCTTTGTAATGCTGGAGCTGCTGCAAACGTATATAGTTCCTCTAAAGTAGAATCGAACCCACCGTGCACTATCAAGGTTGGTACAGTCTTGCCATGATTGTCAGCATAAAGGTGACCGGGCAAGGTCGTTCCTTCATATGGTATTTCTATTGATTCAACTGGAGGGGATAAAAGCTCTGAGGCCTGGTTAAAACATTGTTTGCTTTTTCCCCAGGTCTCTAGAATTCTAGGATCTTGGGGATCTACAAGAAGAAATTCTGCAGCTCTGTAATAATTAGAGGCACGAAGATAACTATCTTTGGCACTTACCCTATGACCGGACAATAAAGATTCATTGGCATATTTGTGTACCCGCTGGGCTGTCCTAAGCCATTCAGAACAAGGCTGCTGGTTTTGATCCTATATGCAGTCGAGAGACACTCTCCAATATCTGCACCTCCGTAATACGCCTGACTTATTACTCTAAGCAACTGCAGTGAAAACGTAGGATCTTCAAATACTATCTTCAATGCCCCTATGAATTTAAGTGTGTTAAATAATTTGAATGACAATTTGGTAGATTTGGATAGTTGTTTTAGGAATTTCACCTGTGTCGCAAGGATTTGTTGTCGTGCCCTGAAAGTGACTGTTGCCCGAATTATAATCTACCCCAGTTAGATTTCATAACCCGTTTAACACAAGCGATTACTGCACCGTCTGAGCATTTGGTTGAGTGCTTTGCTGAGCAGCTGGCTCAATAGGTGGTACTGCGGGGGTTTGATTATTTGGTTGAATTCCGATAATAGAATACACGATTATTGTTCCACCTATTAAAACCAAAATTATGACTAAAATGATTGTACTTCTGCTCATTTACAATTCAAATGCGTAATGTAATATAAATTCCTTCAATTATTCTCAACAATGATCAGAATATTAGATTTGCAAATATTCTCAATTTAAAAAATTTGATCTCGATTTTTGATAAATAGATTGACTATTTTTAGTCAATGGACTGCCTTTAGAGATTTAGACTAAACTAGGAAATCTCTTCAAGATCTGATTTATCTACAATACTCCTGCCTTTGCTCTTGACATATTTCCAGATTTTAGATGTATCTGGCACGCCCTCCAAGTACAGCACATTTTGGCGAGTTTTGAATAGTTCATGATATACTGCAGCCTCTACCCCAGCAGCATAAATTTCGTCCTTATTTGCTTTAGGATCTACTGTATTCATAAAGTCTCTTCTCCTGTCATGCGGAGTATAGTCTTTTTTGATAATCTGACCATGATTGTTACGCTGGCCAGTACTATAGTTCTTACGAATTGTTCTTGCGGCTTCCTTTAACCCACACCATAGTCTTAGAGTGATATTTTTTCTGTCAACGCTACAATTTATATCGCTGATTATGCTCTCAATACTCCTATCCTGTTTTAGCTTTTCGGTAAAACCATCCTTTTCAGTATGATCCAGTAGAAAAACTGGAAAATTTGGATTCATGTTTCTAATATCTGAATTTAGTTTGAAATCTAAATAAGATACGAGTTCCACACGTTTTAAACAGCTAATTTTCAAGGTATTGGGCAAAGGCGGACTAGGTCCACATTGCTCACTCCAACTATAAAAAATAGAGATAGTTGGATCAACTAATTTATTTTGTAGATAAGTATAGCATCTACGACATACTCCTACAATATCATTCATCACTTGTACGTTAATGAGATGTCCTGTTCGTATTGTAGTATCATGAAGGCCAAATTGACAGAAACTCATTTAAAACTTATCCCCCACCCTGCAAGTTGATACGCTATACATAGATTATTAAATTTAAAGTGATATTTGTCCCAGATATTATATGGACAATGTATTATGTCAAGTATCATGCTAGATAATCTATACAACAGGTGAATGGACTTTTGGTCCAATACTAATAATATGATAGACAAAATAACGCAAAATTATGCACTCTTGTCCGTCATCATCAGATAACGAATTCAGATACAATGTAGCTTATTCTTTCGGGCATTTGCTTCAGAAATGGTTTAACACTTGCGACCAATTGTGATAGATGTTTGTTTTCTGGTTTGTAATAATCATCCATGTCATCCCTACTATTCCAAAAAGTGAGAACCACTATTACTGATTCAGCAGTGCTTTCAATTGGGACATCATTATGCATAATAGCATATCCTTTCAAACCCGTCGTCCTTTCATTTATGCTAGCAAAGAAATCTTTGAATGTATCTATGATGCAATTTTTATCGCTTGGCGATGTTATAACCACTTTATTGTATTTAATGCATTTCGGTTGAGATTTTTTATCCATCACCTGATCATATTAATTCCCACACTGCTACTTTATACTGTTTTTCGAGTCTGGAAAGTAGGAATTCAATTCTCGTGCAATTGAAATTTTGTAATGGGTTAAAATATACTTCGTTGTCCGTGAATTAGAAGAGGATGCAATTGGGTTACGATTTTAAGGCAATCAAAATTAGTAGCTATGACCACATAGTTTCTCAATTATGGATGAGCTTGAACATGAATAGGCACATCGAACACACGACCATATCTATTAATAGTAACGTTCAATTGGTCATTTTTCTTCTTACGGGTTATATGAGCTGAAAGTTCTGATGGACCATAGATTTTACCATTATCTACTTCTTCTATTATATCTCCCCGTCGTATGCCTGCATAGTCAGCAGGACTGTCTTGTTCTACGCCTACCACTAAAGCACCCTCGGTGATGGGCAAACCATAGTATTGCGCCAGTTGTCGATTTAGTTTGACAATTGCTATGCCCATCCACGGTCTTGTGACTTTTCCATTTTGAATTAGATCTTCAAGTATAGATTTTGCCATGTTGATTGGAATTGCAAACCCAATCCCTTGACCATAAGGCATTTTCGCAGTATTGATTGCTACAACCTCACCATCAGTGTTTACCAAAGGTCCGCCCGAATTACCGGGATTTATTGCAGCATCAGTCTGGATTACTTCTAGAATGCCAGACTCGAACTGTATGCTTCTTTTCAATGAACTCACAATACCCGATGTGACCGTTGGCCCGCCAGACAATGCGAAGGGATTACCAATTGCAATAACTATCTGCCCTACCCTTAATTTATCGGAGTCCCCTAACTGCGCTGGAGTAAAACCTTCTACAGTATCTACTCTCACAACAGCCAAGTCGGTTGTGTCATCATTTCCGACTAACGTGCCATTACGAGTTTTGCCGTCAATCGTTGTGACCTTTAATCGTTGTGCGTTGTCGATTACATGATTATTAGTAAGTACGTGACCATCATTATCGATTACAACTCCTGAACCAACACCTTCCATTGGAAACAGACGAAATAGTTGACCTTGAACCATTCTAACACTTGCGATATTAACAATGGATTTATCCACTTTCTCCACAGCTTTACTTATTAGATCTTCGTTAACAGGGATCAGCCTTTATACCCTCCACACTCGTCTTTTCCTTCAGATTTTTCCAAGTCAAGAAACAACTTTTTGGATCCATTCAACATACTCACAATATACTAAGATATAACATAAATTGACTATGTTTACATTAGCTGGTCACATGTTTGCCCTAACCCATTATTAATATCTAATTCTTTTATATCATTCATTTTCTATCCGTTACAATACTACAATGTCTGCGCCCCTTCCCTTAACATATTCATAGTTATAGTACAAAGGTAATCAGATCTTTAGTTGCTATGACTTTTTGGTTACTTAAGTAACCTTTACTGATTCTACGAGTAATTAGGCCTACTCCGGATGCACACTAGTAATACTTAACTTTGGATTCAGCACAATGGTGATTAATCATAAATATACAAATTTCGATAAATAGTGGAGGTGGAAAGTTATAAGGATCGTCATGCCTCATGGTTAGAAAACTTTTACGACTTGATAGTTGCAATTGTAGTATTACAACTGAGCATCAACCTGAATCATGACGTCTCTATAAATGGCTTTCTTAGTTACGTGGCCCTGTTCATTCCTGTATGTTGGGCATGGATTGGCGTTACATTTTATGCAACAAGATTTGGAACTGACGATCTAATCCACCGGTTCCTTACCTTATTGCAAATTGGTGCTTGTGCTTTCATGGCCGTAAATATTCCAGATGGCTTTGGAAAGAATTCAGTTTGGTTTGCTCTATCTTACGCTGCTATGCGTATCCTACTTGTAGTAGAATATGTGCATGCAAGAAAACACGTACCGTCAGCCCGGAAGCTAATTAATAGGTATTCCCTTGGATTTTCTGTTTCTGCCGGAATATGGTTTGCATCAATATTTGTACCTCCACCCCTTAGATTTATTCTATGGCTGGTTGGTCTTGCAGTTGATATAAGTACGCCATTGTTGCTTACCAGACAGATTTCAAATCAATTTGCCCCACATGAACAGCATCTGCCAGAACGTTTTGGATCGTTCACAATAATAGTATTGGGTATAGCGATACTGGGAGTTGTGAACGGCATCGCAACCCATCAATGGACTCTCCCTTCCATGATATCGGCAGCCCTCGGATTGGCGATAGCATTTAGTTTATGGGTGGATTTACTTTGACAGTGTAGATGGTTCAGAAATTCGCGCCCTGCGAGAAAATAAACAACTGGGAGTATATGTTAGCTGGTTGTATATCCATTTTCCTTTGATAATTGGTTTTACAGCATTGGGAGCGAGCATAGAACACATAGTTCTAAGTAACCAAAGCATAGTTTTGCCACCTGCTGAAGTATGGCTAATGTGTATCTCAACTTCCCTTTGCATGTTTGCCTTAGGAGTAATTCAAATAACATCAGCAAAGAGTAGCCCCAAATTAGTTAATTCAAAAGGGATAGAAAAATATAGAGAATCGGCAGTCAGTATAGGTTTAGCTATATCTGTTCTCATAGTTGGTTTCGCCTCAATAAATGGTATTCTGCCCGTATTCTTAATTGGCATGATGGCCGCCTCGTTTATAGGACTAGTTGTTCTGGATATAAAACGTCATCCTCACCATCGTGATTCTAAATTTTAGTTTGGTTTTTTCAAACCTTACATTTTCATTCATGGCTGATCTGCCAACCGCAATTTGTTTGAGGATCAAATCACAAAATCACCCAAGCATAGTGATAGAAGAAGTGTATGGACGCGCATTTTACTATGGCAAGAGAGAAACTGGCAACCTGTGAGCTTATTCGATTTAGGGTTCGAGAACTTAATAATGGATGGTGATGTTATGGAGATTGTAGTTTGGAAGTTGTTATTTGCGCTTATTGCGGGGTTCGCATAAGAGGTTCGGAAACAAAAGATTGGTTCATATATACTAATTTTCGGCGATACTTGAAAGTTATTGAGTGTCCTATTGACGATCCGTCTCTTGGAATGTTACCACAACAATATGTCTGTGGAAAATGCCATGAGGATATGCGAAAGGATAGAAATGAATCCTACAGATGGATGGATTTTCCGGATCGGATATAGTTATTCAAATCATGTCTACTCCATTTCGTGTAATTCTTTGTTTAACCTTAGAATGACAAGCTTTTCTAGTTTTGATACAGAACATTTTATTGAAAATGATCCTATAAACCATATAGGCGAGCTTCACTGATCATTGTCCATAATGTTATCGCAGAAATCTCCGAGCTGGCTAAGAGCCGCACAAATAGGCTTGGGAGCATTAATCATTGTCTTATCTCTATTCGCTCTTGCTTCTCCTGCAATAACTTACATCTCAATTATTTTGATATTGGCTATAGTCTTGTTCTTCGTCGGAATTGAGGAGATTTTGGTTGGAATTTTTTCACCTGGTAAGTCTAGATGGGCGAACATAGGTCTTGGAGTACTCGTTTTGATTTTTGCTGGCTTAGCCATTTCATATCCTGCAACAACCGCTCTGATTATAATCATATTTATTGCCGTAGCGTTCCTAATTAATGGTATTGCCAGAATCATAGAAGGCTTTTCAGGCAAGCACTCTGGAGCATCACGGGCGTTCTTGGTAGGTGTTGGCGCACTTGCGATAGCCCTTTCCATCGCAGTCCTAGTATCTCCATTCTTCGGTGCAGCTTTAGCGGGGATTGTAATTGCAGTAGGACTTTTAATAACTGGGATTCAAATGGTTGTTGCAGGATTCCGAGGTCGAAAAGTGTCAGTTCCCGGTACCGCCGTTAATCGATAAGGAAATTTTAAATGAATTAATTGGGGAAAGGAGGTTGCAAATTGATTTTCACCACAAATAGTAGCACAAGGAATGATTCAAATGTGCTATAACTGAGGTGGTTGCTCTCCACGTGAATGGCTATTTCTAGTCATTGTTTGTTTTTTAAAATATTTTTATCTCAATACATTGGTTACTAGGTTTTCAATCGTTTGTCTAACATACATTACCTCTCAGCATAAATTTCGATTACTCTAGGACAATTTAGATTACTATGAAAAACCATGTTAGTAACCATAAATTACCAAACTTGTCATTAATCGTCCTCTTAGTATCTATAAGTATCACAGGCAGCGGTATAATGTTATCATCACCGGTCACTTCAGCATATGGTGAATCCTCTTCCTCAGGACATTCCTCAAAAACATTAACGGGGACACATATTGTATCTATAATCGGCATAAAGAAGGACAAGTCATTCGATCCTAACCCGATTGAAATCAAAGCAGGTGATTCAGTTACTTGGACAAATGATGACGACGATATTCACACAGTTACGTCTGGAAGTAGTGAAGGACCGACTATAGGACAAGATTTTGATTCTGGTACTTTAGCTTCAGGGGAATCGTTTACCCACAAATTTGACAACCCTGGGACCTTTGAATATTTTTGTTCTTTTCATGAATCGATGACTGGAAAGGTCGTTGTAAAATAAATCGTGGGAGGTCACAGGCGAGAAAAATTGGATTTCTATAGAAATCGTAGAATTTCCGTTCCTATTCTAGTTGTTGGACTCTTCATTCAAGTGTGGCTACAGGCACGGGCGGCAGGCTATACTGGAGGTGAAATTACTATAAAGTTAAATAATGCCCAGTTTGTTCCGATAAATGGAACGACTAATTATCAAATCAAGGTTAATGTAAACTACACCGTATCCGATCCCACACTCATCGGTCAAAAGATTAATGCCGTTATGAAGGTACATTCTTCGAATGGATCGATATTAAAGACTACATCTTTTCCCGCGGGATTCACTGTGAATAAAACTGGCATGACACAACTCCTAACGAATATACCCATTTCCAGCTCCCAAAATATCACTACTGAATCTGTATTCACGGATCTTAACAAGACGAACGTATTATCAAATCAGATAAAAACACTTCCTCCGATATCTCACCCTATTAATTCCTCCGATTTCACGCCGACCGTGGTTACTAAAAAAACGTGATTCATGTAAGATTAAAAATTGCAAACATAATGAACTAAAGTGTTTCGAGTATTCAAAAATAGCCCTTCTAGAGATTGCATGCATATTAAGATGAGTATATTTATTTTTATGGCGGCACTTCTGGTAACTAGTTTTGTTCTTAACAATATTACGATAAGCACGGCATATGCAAAGGCAAAAGATAAACCTAATAAAGTTCTTTCCGACAGTAACAAAAAGCATAAAAGCATCACTCACGATGCTCTACCATATCATGGCGTAAATATGAAAGGGTACAACACAGGTTTGCCACAGTCCAGAGAGGGCTTCAAGAATCCCTATCCAAGTAACTATTATAAAAGTAGTTTCAAAATACTTTCAAAAGATAACATCATCGATCATATTCGCTACAGGTTCTACTGGGAATCGTATGTTAGAAACCCGGTCGAATTCATAAAGGAACTGAAACAAGTTGCAAAATTAGCTGACAAATACGGAATTAAAGTAGTTTATGACAATCATCAATTTCATACTTCATCGTGGCTAGATGTTCGAAGTGGAACTGGGTTCCCAGCATACTTGTTTAATGATGCCGTCCTCTACAAGCAGGACAGTGGAGGAACACCAAAGTCGACCGCTGCAGAAAAATGGTGGACCAATTGGTGGAACAGGGCAATTAAGAGTGTGAACGGCACAGATGGTTGGCGTCTACAAGCAGATTTCTTGAGGACCATGGTAAAAACTGTTGATAAGCACAAGAGCACATTGGGTTATGAAATATTGAGTGAACCACAAATTCATAATAAGGATCAGTGGACAAAGATTGG
>WNGA01002192.1_pt1 | contig 31020 bp, 34 predicted proteins | sample 5400061 | NCBI WGS metagenome assembly WNGA01 (sample SAMN13153366, study PRJNA577476) | soil metagenome | isolation source: 100 cm soil or saprolite under grassland replicate 2 | place: USA:California | collected 2016-06-15 | reverse complement strand
CGATCGAGCCCGCCCCCGCGACCTGACGTCCGTCAGGTCTGCCTAGTAACACGACCACTTCAGGCCGAAGTGCGCCTAAGCGCCCGGCGCTACACGGGAAGCGTGTGCCTGGCGGTGGGGTGCCCGGTCAAACTCGGGTAGAGGGAGACGGCAATGGGATGATGCGTGTCGTGCACCTCGGCGACGAGATCGGCGATGGTGAGCTGGAGCTGGTGCGCGCGGAGCCGGCTCCCCTCGTCCCTGGGCACGAGGCCGAGGCGGGGCGCGAGCCACTGGAGGATCGCGGCAGTCTGCGCGACGAGCACCTTCCCGTGGCGCAGCGCGGGCGGACCGAGGGGCGTGAGCCAGGGGCCGCGCTCCTCGAGCAGCCGCTCCACGGCGGCCGAGCCGCCGCCGCGCGAGGCGGGCAACCGCCCCACGTCCACGTACGGCACGCCGGCGGCCTCGAAGGCGAGCCGGACGAACTCCCCGCGCCCCTGGATCCCGGGCCAGTAGAACAGCTCGTACGCGTGCGAGGGCCGCTTCGGCATCGCTCGCCTCCCGCCTAGAGCGCCCGGCTCTGCCCGCCGTCGACCACCCAGCACGCTCCGTTCACCCAGCTCGCTCGCGGCGAGAGCAGGAACGCGACGACGTTCGCGACCTCCTCCGGCCGGCCGAACCGGCCCCCGGGAATCTCCCGGCGCACGAAGTCGGCGATGCCCTGGGGGTCCGCCTTCTCCCGCCGATCCCAGCTGCCGCCGGGGAACGAGATCGAGCCGGGTGCGACGCTGTTCACGCGGATGCCTTCCCGCGCGAGGTCGCGCGCGAGCGCCTTCGCGAGGGTCAGCTCGGCTGCCTTCGCGACGTTGTACGAGGGGCCGCCGCCCGCTTCGCGACCCCACACGGACGCGATCATCACGATGGCGCCCCCGCCGCGCCGGCGGAGCTCGGGGACCACGCGCAGGCTCGCGCGGAGGGCCGGCCAGAGGTTGCGATCGAGCACCGACCGGAAGTCCTCCTCGGAGGAATCCTCGATTCGCCGCGCGCCCGACCCGCCGACGTTGTTCACGAGGAGGTCCACGCCGCCGAGGCGCTCGACCGTTCGACCGACGAGGGTCTCGATCCCTTCCGGCGTCGTGACGTCGCATGGCACCGCGAGGTGCGGGCCGGGCCCGGCTGCCGCGATCGCGCGATGCGCGTCCTCGAGGTCTGCCTCGCCGCGCGCGCCGATCGCGACGCGTGCCCCCTCGCGCGCGAGCGCGAGCGCGATCGCGCGCCCGATGCCGCGGCTCCCACCCGTCACGATCGCCACCTTGCCCGCGATCTCGAGATCCATCCGCGAAGAGTAGCGCTGCGAAGCGCTCACGGCCGGCTTCGTGGATGGGGGACGCCGCCGTCCCAGCCCCGCCCGGGTCGCGTGATGCATCGAAGTTCCCTGCCGCGTAGATGACGGGAGATGGCTTATCCCATCGCGCCACCCGTCGAGCCGATGCTCGCCAAGGCGAGCGACGCGCTCCCTTCGGGCGAGGGCTGGCTGTACGAGCCGAAATGGGACGGGTTCCGCACGGTCGCCTTCCGCGACGGACCGAGGCTCCACCTCCAGTCGCGCGAGCTGAAGCCGCTGAACCGTTACTTCCCGGAGTTCGAGGGCCCGCTGCTCGCGCGCCTCCCGGAGCGATGCGTGGTGGACGGCGAGATCGTCATCGCGGGGAAGGAGGGGCTCGACTTCGAGGCGCTCCTCCTGCGCATCCACCCCGCCGCCTCGCGCGTGAAGCAGCTCGCGAGCGAGAGCCCGGCGAGCATGGTGCTGTTCGACCTCCTCGCGCTCGGAGACCGTGACCTGCGCGCCGCGCCGTTCGCCGAGCGCCGCGCCCTCCTCGAGCGGGTCCTCGCGGACGACGACGGGCGCTCGCGCGTCCTCGTCACCCCTGCGACCCGCGATCGCGCCGCCGCCGCGGACTGGTTCTCGCGCTTCGAGGGCGCCGGCCTCGACGGCATCGTGGCGAAGCGGCTCGAGGGCACGTACCAGCCGGGCGTGCGCGCGATGGTGAAGGTGAAGCACGCGCGCACCGCCGACTGCGCGGTGGCCGGGTTCCGGTGGCACAAGAACGGCCCGGGGACGATGGTGGGCTCGCTCCTGCTCGGGCTGTACGACGACGCGGGGAAGCTCAACCACGTCGGCATCTGCGCGAGCTTCACGTCGGCGCGCCGCAGGGAGCTCGTGAAGGAGCTCGAGCCGCTCCGGGTGAACGCGATGGAGGACCATCCCTGGCGCGACTGGGCGGAGTGGGTCGACGGCGGGACGCCGGATCACCGCATGCCGGGCGCGACGAGCCGCTGGAATCGCGGGAAGGATCTCTCCTGGGAGCCGCTGCGCGTCGAGCGGGTCTGCGAGGTCGCCTACGACCACCTGCAGGGGGATCGGTTCCGCCACGGCACCCACTTCCTGCGCTGGCGCCTCGATCGCTCGCCGCGGCAGTGCACCTACGCGCAGCTCGACGAGACGCCCGCCTACGAGCTGTCGCGCATCTTCCGCGGCGGCGCGCCCGGCCACGGACCTTAGCCTAGTCCCGCTCCGGCAGCTCCGGTCCCGGGCGCCCCGCGACGTGGCGCGCCTCCTCGCGGCTCGGCTCGGCACCCCGCCGCCTCGAGGGCTGGACGCGCGGCGGCTCCTCCACTCCCTTTGCGTAGTGCGGCGGCCATGGCGCGTCGCCGATGCCCGCCGCCCGCTGCCGCGCCGCGAGCTCGAGGAGCGGGTCGAGCGATCCCGGAGTGCCGTCGATCCCGGCGCCGAGGTCGCCGAGGCGCGCAACGCGCGCGGGCATCGTGCGCAGCGTGAAGTCCGCGGGGTCGCAGGCGCCGAGCTCGTCCCAGGTGACTGGCGCCGAGACGCGCGCGTCCGGCGTCGGTCGTACCGAGTATGCCGACGCGACGGTGCGGTCCTTCGCGTTCTGGTTGTAGTCGATGAACACCCCGTGCCGCTCCTCCTTCCACCACTTGCTCGTCGCGAGCGCGGGAGCGCGGCGCTCGACCTCGCGCGCGAGCGCGAGCGCGGCGGCGCGGACCTCGGCGAACGTCCAGCGCGGCTCGATCCGCACGTAGACGTGGATCCCGCGAGAGCCGCTCGTCTTGGGCCAGCCGACGAGGCCGTGCGCGCGCAGGACCTCGCCGGTGACCACCGCGACCCGCCGGATCTGGTCCCAGCCGACGCCGGGAACCGGATCGAGGTCGACGCGGAGCTCGTCCGGGTGATCCAGGTCGGAGGCCCGCACCGGGTGCGGGTTCAGGTCGATGCAGCCGAGGTTCACCACCCACGCGAGCTGCGCGGCGTCGCGGACGACGATCTCGTGCGCGCTTCGCCCCGAGGGGAACCGGAGCTCCACCACGTCGACCCAGGGCGGCCGCGACGCGGGCGCGCGCTTCTGGAAGAAGAACTCGCCCTCGGCTCCCTGGACGTACCGCTTCAGGGCCATCGGCCGATTGCGGACGCCGCGGAGCACGCCGTCCGCCACGGCGAGGTAGTACCGGACGAGCTCGATCTTCGTGATGCCCGCCTTCGGGAAGTAGAGCTTGTCCGGGTTCGACACGGCCACTTCGCGGCCTTCGATCTCGAGGACCTCCTTCTTCCGGGCGCCCATGACCTTCGGCTCGGCCCCGGGCATATCCGGGGCGGAACGGGTCGCGCCACCGACGGAGCCGGGGGAGCCCCACAGGGTGGGTACGTCTGCCTGCAGAGCAGACTGCCGCGCGTGGCCTCACGTCGCCGGTGCCGGTTTCAACGTGAGCAGGTGGGCGATCGTCATCACCGCGCCGGCGAGCAGGCCGGCCCCGTGCAGGAAGACGACGAACATCCAGAAGCGCATGGGCTGCTGCGCCACCATGAACGCCTGGCCCTGCACGCGCTCGAGGTAGCTCTGCAGGACGCCCGCGACCGCGAACGCGAGGCTCATCCCGAGGAGCGAGGCGCTCATCACCCAGAATCCCCAGTGGCCGAGCGTCGAGCGGTACTCGTCGCTCGGAAACCGCCTGAGGCGCGGCATGGCGAAGTAGAAGAAGCTCAGGTTCACGAGCGCGTACGCACCGTAGAACGCAAGGTGCCCGTGCGAGACGGTCACCTGGCTGCCGTGCGTGTAGTAGTTGATCTGCGGGAGCGTGTGCGCGAACCCGAAGGCGCCGGCGCCGACGAAGTGCAGCACCGCCATCCCGGCCAGGAACACCCACGTGAGGCGCGGCCGGAGAGGGCGCCGGCTCTCGCGCATGTGATTCCACGTGTCGAGCAACATCAGGGCGATCGGCAGCGGCTCGAGCGCCGAGAAGACGCCGCCGGCCCACAGCCAGTACCTCGGCGCGCCGAGCCAGTAGTAGTGGTGGCCGGTTCCGACGATGCCGGTGGATCGTTCCCACCCAGAAGACGAGCTTCGCCGAGCGTTCGGTCATGTGAGCTCCGCCGGAGGCTCTGCGATTCGACCGCCCCTGGGGGACGCCGTCGAGCGGCCCTTCGGGGCGACCCGCCTGGTGGATCGCGGGGCGGAGCGACACGCTCGAAGCGGGGCCACGGCCGTGCGCGGGCTGCACGCCCGCGACATCATCAGGCGGTGTTCCGCAGAAGCCGCGCGGAGGTGTACCCCGCCGAAGGGTACGAGCTGCGTGTCGTCGGGGGTCCCGCTCCCGGGCTGCGCGACCTCTACCACTCGCTCCTGCGCATCTCGTGGTGGGCCGCGATCGCCCTGATCGTCGGAGCCTACCTCGCGCTCAACGCGATGTTCGCGGCGGTCTACCTGGCCGTCGGCGGGGTCGCGAACGCCGCGCCGGGGTCGTTCGCCGACGCGTTCTTCTTCAGCGTCCAGACCATGGGGACGATCGGCTACGGCTCGATGTATCCGGCGACGCGGTTCGCGAACGCGGTCGTCGTCGCCGAGTCGGTCGGCGGGCTCGTGTTCACGGCGCTCGCCACTGGCCTCGTGTTCGTCCGCTTCTCGCAGTCCCGCGCGCGGGTCGTCTTCTCCTCTCGCGTCGCGATCGCGCCGATGGACGGGACGCCGACCCTCATGATCCGCCTCGGTAACGAGCGGCGCGATCGCATCGTCGGCGCGTCGTTCCGGCTCACGCTCGTGCGGACCACGCGGACGAAGGAGGGGGTCCCGTTCTACCGGAACGAGGACCTGCCGCTCGTCCGGGACCGGGCGGACGCGCTCGCGCGATCCTGGATGGTCCTCCACCGCATCGCGCCGGGAAGTCCGCTGTCCGGGGACACGCCGGAGTCGCTCGCCGCCGCGGAGGCCGAGCTGACCCTGTCTGTCTCGGGCACGGACGAGACGTCGATGCAGCCGGCGCACGCGCAGCACACGTGGAGGGACCGTTCGGTCGCATGGGGCGCTCGGCTCGCGGACGTGCTGTCCGAGACTCCCGAAGGCGGCCTCCTCCTCGATCTACGCCGCTTCCACGACCTCGAGCCGACCGACGCGACGCCGGACTTCCCGTACGGGCGTCCGTCCTAGCTCAGTCGCGAACCCCGGATGTCCCCGCCGCCGCGGCGAAGCGCGTCGATGCTCCAGGGTCCCGCTCCCGCGGCCGAAAGATAGAGGAACACGAACGCGTACAGCGCGGCGGGCGCGCCCTTGTTGAGGACCGGCCAGAAGCCGTGCGGCGCGTGCGCGTAGAAGTACGCGACCGCCATCTCGCCCGAGAGCAGGAACGCGATGGGCCGCGTGAACAGGCCGGCGATCAGCAGCAGGCCTCCGAACGCCTCGAGGACGCCGGCGACCCCGGCCAGCGAGGCGACGGGGGCGGTGCCCCCGCCCGGCATGATCGCACCGGGGAATGCGAACAGCTTCGCCGTGCCGAACTGCATGAAGAGAAAGGCGGCGACGATCCGCAAGATGCTGAGCAGGTACGGCGCCCACGATCGCCAGCGCGACACCGGACCGGAGTCGTTCACGAGACCTCCACGGGTGACCGGAGATCTATCTTCACGACGGACGACGGTCCGCGAGATCGACACCCGTCCCGAGGGCCCCCCGAGGAGCCCGAAGGGTTCGCGAGGCGTTCAGCGGACATTCGAGCTCCCACCGCCGATCACCGCATGCTGCACCCGGATGGCGAGCTCGCCACCGCGCGCGGCGCGGGGCGCGCGGGGGCGGTGTACGTCGTGAGCTCGTTCACGAACACGCCCGTGGAGGACGTCGCGAAGGGCGCGAGCGGGCCCCTGTGGTTCCAGCTGTACGTCCAGCGCGATCGCGCGTTCACCCGCGATGTCGTCCAGCGCGTCGCGGCGGCGGGCTGCGGGGCGCTGTGCGTGACGGTGGACTCGCCCACGTTCGGCGCGCGAAACCGGCAGGCGAGGGCCGGGTACGAGCTGCGCGCGGGCCTCACTCGGCCGCACCTGCCGCCGCCCTCCGAGCGACCTCACGGCCCCGACGCCGGGCGCGGCGGACTTCAGCTCTTTCCGGACTGGGTCGAGCCCGCGCTGACGTGGCGGGACATCGGCTGGATCCGCTCGTGCTCCGGGGTCCCCGTGCTGCTGAAGGGCGTGCTCGACCCGGATGACGCCGAGCGCGCGGTGGGGGAGGGGATCTCCGCCGTCATCGTCTCGAACCACGGCGCGCGCAATCTGGACACGTTGCCTGCGACGCTCGACGCGCTGCCGCGCGTCGTCGAGAGGATCGCGGGGCGCATTCCGGTGCTGCTGGACGGCGGCATCCGGCGCGGCACGGACATCGTCAAGGCGCTGGCGATGGGAGCCACGGCGGTCCTCATCGGACGACCGTACCTCTACGGTCTGGCGGTGGCCGGCGACGCCGGGGTGGAACGGGTCGTGGCCATCCTGCGCAACGAGCTCGAGATGGCCATGGGGCTGCTCGGCCGGACGACGATCCCGAGCATCGACCCGTCCGTCCTCTGGGACCTACCGTCCGGGCCCCTGGGATAACCGTGGCACCGCGTGCCGGTCACAGCGCCGGCGGCTGCAGCTCCTGCTCGAGGATCTCGTGGGCCGAGAACGTCCGCACCGCCTCGCGCAGGAAGGCGATGTGTTGCTCCTCTTCGTGGAGTCGCTTCTCGAACTCGTTCTTGGCGTCGAGGTCGCCCGCAGCCTCGGCGAGCTCGACGAGCAGGTCCCATCCTGCGGTGTCGACGTGCTCCGCCGCGAGCAGCGCGTGGAACAGGTGCGAGAGCTCGGGATCCTTCATCACGACAGCCTCGATCCCCGACATTTCGCGCGCCGTCAGCTTGGCCAGCTCCGTCCTCCGCTTGGGGTCGCCGCCCAGCTTCCGGATGGCGTCCTCCAGCCACGCCTGGTGTCCCTTCTCCTGATCGCGGACCGCTCGCACATGCGGGAGCATCTCGGACAGGACGCGCTCCTCGCGCTCATGTGCCCGGCGCTCGATCTCATCCGCTCCCAGCTCGTGGCGGATGTCGTCGTGCATGCCGCGGGAGGCGTCCTTGCGGTAGCCGCTGATTCCGTACGTGCTGAAGTCGCCGCCGCTCGAGCGCCTGGCCTTTCCGCTGGCCGACCGCTCCATCCGATCAAGGACCTTGTCGTACAGCTTCACGCCTGCACGCTCGAAGCACAGGCGCTCGGCGAGCACGTCGATGACCTTCTCCTTGTTCTTCTCTGCGAGCTTTTCCATGTGACCTCCTGGCTGGAGCCTTCAAGGTGGAGCGCCGAAGGCCGCGCCGAGACTCCTCCCCTTTGGGCCGAGAGCGACGTGCGCGGGAGCACCCAGGCGGTCGCCATCCCGCTGACGGGGTTGAACCCGACGCCGCCGGCGTGCGACAACCCGCCATCCGCGACGCGGCTCCGCGCCGGCGAACGGAGACGCACGCCCACCCACATGCGCACACGCCACGAGATCGGCCGCCGCCGGACGTTCGCGATCATCGCGCACCCGGACGCGGGCAAGACCACGATGACGGAGAAGCTCCTCCTCTATGGAGGCGTCATCCAGCTCGCCGGGGCGGTGAAGGCGAAGCGCGGCCGGGCGAGCGCGGTCAGCGACTGGATGGAGATGGAGCGGGAGCGCGGGATCTCCATCACGACGAGCGTCATGCAGTTCCCGTATCGCGGGCTGCAGATGAACCTCCTCGACACGCCGGGCCACGCGGACTTCAGCGAGGACACCTACCGGACGCTCCACGCCGTGGACGGGGCGGTGATGCTCCTCGACTGCGCGAAGGGCGTCGAGAGCCAGACGCGCAAGCTCTTCCGCGTCTGCCGGCAGCGGTCGATCCCGATCTTCACGTTCGTGAACAAGATGGACCGGCCCGGGCGCGACGCGTTCTCCCTCGTCGGCGAGGTCGAGAGCGTGCTCGGGATCGGCGTCTTCCCCGTCACCTGGCCGATCTTCCGCTCCGGGGTGTTCCGCGGCGTGTACCACCGGCTCGCACGACGCGTGTACCTCTTCGAGGCGCAGCACGCGGGGTCGAGCGCGGCGGTGGGAGCCGAGCGGCCGCCGGTCGAGGTGGCCGGCATCGACGACCCTGCCGTCCGCGAGGCGCTCGACGACGCCGGCTACGACCAGCTCCGCCACGAAGCGGACCTGCTCGACGCGGCGGGAGACGGCTTCGACCGGGAGCGCTTCGAGGCCGGCACGCTCTCTCCGCTCTTCTTCGGCAGCGCCATCAACAACTTCGGCCTCGAGGCGTTCCTCGAGACGTTCTGCGAGCTCATGCCGCCGCCGCGCGCGCGGGCGTCGGATCGCGGCCCCATCTCGCCGACCCAGGACGAGTTCAGCGGCTTCGTGTTCAAGATCCAGGCGAACATGGACCGGGCGCACCGGGATCGCGTCGCGTTCGTGCGCATCTGCTCGGGCCGGCTGAGCCGCGGGATGAAGGCGCATCACGTGCGGACCGGGCGCGAGGTCCGGCTCGCGAACCCCACCCAGTTCCTGGCCCGCGAGCGCAGCGTGGTCGAGGACGGGTTCGCGGGCGACGTGGTCGGCATCCACGACCCGGGCACGTTCGAGATCGGCGACACCCTCACCGGCGGCTCGCGCTTCGCCTTCGAGGGCATCCCGAGCTTCGCGCCCGAGCACTTCGCCCGCCTCGTGCTCGTCGAGCCCATGCGGCGGAAGCAGTTCGCGTCCGGGCTCGAGCAGCTCGCGCAGGAGGGGACGGTCCAGCTCTACCGTCCGCCGGCGGGTCGCTCCGGAGACCTCGTCCTCGGCGCGCTCGGTCAGCTCCAGTTCGAGGTCGTGAAGTACCGCCTCGAGAAGGAGTACGGGGTGGAGGTCCGGCGCGAGGCGGTGCCGTACCAGTTCGCCCGCTGGGTGTCGCGCGCCGACGGCCAGCCGCTGGATCTCGACGCGCTCCACGGCGCGATCGAGGGGCTCGTCGTGCTCGACGTGCGGGACCGCGTGGTCGCGCTGTTCGACCGCGAATGGGCGCTTCGCACCGCGGAGAAGCTCCACCCGGAGCTGTGCTTCGCCGAGGCGGCGACGGGCGTCGTGGTGCGGGCGGCCTGAGGCGTGCGGCGCAGTCGGTCCCGCGCGTCCCTAGGGCGATCGCCAGCCGAACGCTCGCTCGTCATGACTTGAGGCGCGTCAGTTTTCGGCCCCGAAACCTGTCATCTCCGACCGCTCAACTCCTTGACATCCCCTGCTGTGACGCACGATTGTGCGGTTCCGCGCATTCGTTTCATGGCGCGCGTTGCGTCGCGACTTCGACGGCGCCTGCTCATCCACGAAGAAGGGAAAGGCTCAATGCGACTGTTCTCTGACTCGATCGGGAGAAAGGCCGTGATGGCGGTCACGGGACTCCTCATGGTCCTGTTCGTCGTCGGCCACATGCTTGGAAACCTCACCATCTTCGCCGGGCCGAACGGCATCAACTCCTACGCGCAGCATCTCCACGAGCTCGCTCCCGTGGTGTGGGGGACCCGCATCGTGATGGGCGTGGCGGTCCTCCTGCACGTCGTCCTCTCGATCCAGATCACGCTCGAGAACTCGGCCGCGAAGCCGGACCGCTACGCGGTCCAGAACTCGCTCCGGGCGACGTTCCAGAGCAAGAACATGATCTGGAGCGGTGTCATCATCGGGGCCTTCATCGGCTACCACCTGCTCCAGTTCACCTTCCATGTCACCCCGAACCTCGCCCTCGGCGAGGACGCCCTGGGCCGGTTCGACGTCTACAACATGGTGGTCACCGCCCTGGGGGGCGCCCTGACCGCGCTCGTCTACGTGGTGGCGATGGTGTCGCTCTTCCTCCACCTGTCCCACGGGATCCAGAGCTCGTTCCAGACGCTCGGGCTCAGCAACGCCAAGCTGCTTCCGCGCTACGGCCTGGTGGGCACGGTGGTCTCCGGGATCTTCCTGGTCGGCTTCGGCGCCATCCCCGTGGCCATTCTCCTCGCTCGCATCACCCAGTAAGGGGGACATCGTGATCCTCGACGGTAAGGCACCCTCCGGTCGCATCCAGGACTCCTGGGACAAGCACCGCTTCGATCTGAAGCTCGTCAACCCCGCGAACAAGCGGAAGTACAAGGTCCTCGTGGTCGGCACCGGCCTCGCCGGCGCCTCCGCGGCCGCGTCGCTCGGCGAACTCGGCTACAATGTGGAGGCATTCTGCTACCAGGACAGCCCGCGCCGCGCGCACAGCATCGCGGCCCAGGGCGGCATCAACGCCGCGAAGAACTACCCGAACGACGGTGACAGCATCTACCGGCTGTTCTACGACACCATCAAGGGCGGCGACTTCCGCGCGCGTGAGGCGGACGTCTGGCGGCTCTCCCAGGTCTCGAACAACATCATCGACCAGTGCGTGGCCCAGGGCGTCCCGTTCGCCCGCGACTACGCCGGCTACCTCGACACCCGCTCCTTCGGCGGCGCCCAGGTCTCCCGCACCTTCTTCGCTCGCGGCCAGACGGGTCAGCAGCTCCTGCTCGGCGCGTATTCCGCGCTGTCGCGGCAGATCAAGGCGGGCACGGTGAAGATGTTCCCGCGCACCGAGATGCTCGACCTCGTCGTCGTCGACGGTGAGGCCAAGGGGATCACGATCCGCGACCTCGTGACCGGCGAGATCCGCACTCACGTCGCGGACGCGGTGGTGCTCTGCACCGGCGGCTACGTGAACGTGTTCTACCTCTCGACGAATGCGAAGGGGTGCAGCGTCACCGCGAACTGGAAGGCCCACAGGAAGGGCGCCTACTTCGCGAACCCCTGCTTCACGCAGATCCACCCCACGTGCATCCCGCAGGCGGGTGACTACCAGTCGAAGCTGACGCTCATGTCCGAGTCGCTCCGCAACGACGGCCGGGTCTGGGTGCCGAAGAAGAAGGAGGACGCGAACAAGCCGGCGAACCAGATCCCCGAGGACGACCGCGACTACTACCTCGAGCGGAAGTACCCGACGTTCGGCAACCTCGCCCCTCGCGACATCTCGTCCCGGGCTGCCAAGGAGGCGTGCGACGACGCCCGAGGCGTGGGCCCCGGCGGGCGCGGCGTCTACCTCGACTTCAAGGACTCGATCAAGCGGCTCGGCGAGAACGTCATCCGCGAGCGGTACGGCAACCTGTTCGAGATGTACGAGCGGATCACCGACGAGGACGGGTACAAGCAGCCGATGCGCATCTACCCGGCGCCGCACTACGCGATGGGCGGCCTCTGGGTGGACTACAACCTGATGAGCAACCTCCCGGGCCTGTTCGTCCTCGGCGAGGCGAACTTCTCCGTCCACGGCGCGAACCGCCTGGGCGCGAGCGCGCTCATGCAGGGGCTCGCGGACGGCTACTTCGTCATCCCCTACACGATCGGCGGCTACCTCGCCCAGACGAAGCCGGGCAAGGTGAAGGCGGATCACCCCGAGTGCGCGAAGTCGATCGCGGACGTGAACGCGTCCACGAACAAGTTCCTCGAGGGGAAGGGCAAGCGCACGGTCGCCGACTTCATGCGCGAGCTCGGAACGCTCATGTGGAACGACGTCGGGATGGCGCGCAGCGAGCAGTCGCTCACGCACGCCATCAAGAAGATCCCGGCCATCCGCGAGGAGTTCCACCAGAACCTGAAGGTCTCCGGTTCGGGCGCGGAGCTCAACCAGCAGCTCGAGAACGCCGGCCGCACGGCCGACTTCCTCGAGTTCGCCGAGCTGCTCGCCCGCGACGCCCTGCACCGGAACGAGTCGTGCGGCGGGCACTTCCGGGTGGAGCACCAGTACCCCGACGGCGAGGCGAAGCGCGATGACGCGAACTTCGCCTACGCGGCGGCCTGGGAGTTCAAGGGAGTCGGCAAGGAACCCGAGCTTCACAAGGAACCGCTGAAGTTCGAGAACGTCCACCTCGCGGTCAGGAGCTACAAGTAATGAGCGCGCATGCTTCCGAGCACGGGACGATGACCCTGAAGCTGATCGTCTGGCGCCAGGCCGGACCGAAGGAGCCGGGGCGCTTCGAGCACTACGAGGCCAAGAACATCACGCCCCACCACTCGTTCCTCGAGATGCTGGACGTGGTGAACGAGGACCTCATCAAGCAGGGCAAGGACCCGATCGCCTTCGATCACGACTGCCGCGAGGGCATCTGCGGCATGTGCTCCGCCGTGGTGAACGGCGTCCCGCACGGCGGGCAGAAGCGCACCACGCTCTGCCAGCTCCACATGCGGAAGTTCAAGGACGGCGACGCGATCTACCTCGAGCCGTGGCGGGCGCGTGCCTTCCCGATCATCCGCGATCTCGTCGTGGACCGGGGCGCGCTCGACAGGCTGATCCAGGCGGCCGGCTGGGTCTCCTGCCACACGGGCGGCGTTCCTGACGGGAACGCGGTCGCCGTTCCGAAGCGCTCCGCCGACTACGCGATGGACGCGGCCGAGTGCATCGGCTGTGGCGCCTGCGTGGCCGCGTGCCCGAACGGCGCCGGGATGCTCTTCGCGGGCGCGAAGATCTCCCAGCTCGCCGAGCTCCCGCAGGGTCAGGTGGAGGCGCCCGAGCGCGTCGCCGCGATGATGAAGGCGATGCAGGAGAACGGGTTCGGGAACTGCTCGAACCACTACGAGTGCCAGGCGGCCTGCCCGAAGGGGGTCGATGTGAAGTTCATCGCCCGCCTCAACCGGGAGTTCCACAGGGCCCTGTTCCAGGAGGCGGTGGGCGCCGTCCCGTCGTCCGAGAGCTAGGCGCCGCCGAACGGCGGTCGCCGGAGATGTGAACGGGGCGGGGGCACGGTGCCCCTGCCCCGTTCTGTCTGCGACTCATTGCGCTGGCGAGACGCGCGCGACCTGGAGGAACGGTGAACCTCGACCCCGAACTGAGCGAGCAGCTGAAGCGGGTCCTCGCCGCGCTCGAGCCCCTGCTGCCGAAGCCCGTCGAGAAGATCGACTGGGCGACCTGCCACGCGGCGAACTGGCACCGGAGCACCTTCTCCGGGACGATGGAGCCGGTCCCGAGCATCGAGGGGATCCACCTCGACGACCTCCTCGGCATCGAGCCGCAGAAGCAGATCGTCGAGGAGAACACCCGCCAGTTCCTGGCCGGCCTGCCCGCGAACAACACGCTTTTGTGGGGAACGCGGGGCACCGGGAAGTCTTCCCTGGTGCGGGCCCTGCTCCACGCCTTCGCTCACCAGGGGCTTCGCATCATCCAGGTGGACAAGGACGATCTCGTCAGCCTCCCGGCGATCGTGGAACAGCTGAAGGCGCAGCCGTTCAAGTTCATCGTCTTCTCCGACGACCTCTCGTTCGAGTCGGGCGACGCGAGCTACAAGGTGCTGAAGAGCGCGCTCGACGGGTCGGTCTACGCCTTGCCGGAGAACGTCCTCATCTACGTCACCTCGAACCGGAGACATCTCGTGCCGGAGTACGAGAGCGACAACCGCGGGGCGATGCTGGTCGAGGGGGAGGTCCACCACGGGGAAGCGGCGGAGGAGAAGATCTCGCTCTCCGGCCGCTTCGGGCTGTGGGTGGCCTTTCATCCCTTCAGCCAGGACCTCTACCTCGACGTCGTCCGCCGCTGGGTGCAGAAGCTGGGCAAGAAGGTCGGCGTGGGCCTCGACTTCAGCCGCGAGGCGGAGGCCGAGGCGATCCTGTGGTCCCAGAAGAAGGGAGATCGCAGCGGCCGGATCGCCTACCAGTTCGCCTGCGACTGGGTCGGTCGGACCGTCATGGCACGCCGGCGCTGATCGCCTGTCGCCGGGCGCTCGGCCCGGCAGGCCGTCGACGCGCCTAGAGCCCGGCTCCCGGCTCGTCGGCGCCCTTCGGCATGCGATCGCCGCGGTCGCCGCGCTCGTCGCCCGCCTGGCGCGGCGGAGCCTTCTCCCGCAGAGGATCCGCGACGTCCTGCGTCGTCCTGGCCGGCTTCACGGGAGCGCTCGTCTGGGTGTGCGGCATCTCGGGCTTCTCGCTCGCCATGTGACACCTCCGCCCCCAACATGAGGGCGGCGGCGCACGCCTGATGGAGAACGAGCAGCCGAGCCCGCGGACGTCCCGCTCCCGCAGCGCAGTCATGGCCATGCTCGGCGCGCTGGCGCTCCTCGCGACCGCGTCTCCCGCGGACGCGCCGGGGACGGGAGGGATGATCGCGCTCCCGGGCGGCACCTACCTCGCCGGCGAGCGCACCGGGCCGGCGTGGGACACCATCACGTACAACACCGTGCGGCCGTTCCTCCTCGACGCGACGGAGGTGACGGTCGCCGCGTACGGCGCGTGCGTCGCGGCGGGGAAGTGCACGCCGGCTCCCGCCACGGTGGAGTGGGAGGCGATCGGACGCTCGGAGCGGACGGCCTGGTCGGCGTACTGCAATCGCGACCGCGCCGACCGCGCGGACCACCCCGTGAACTGCGTGGACTGGAACCAGGCGACGGCCTACTGCGCGTGGGCCGGGAAGCGGCTCCCGAGCGAGGAGGAGTGGGAGTGGGCCGCGCGCAACGCGAAGCAGGGGACCGCGTATCCATGGGGGAACGATCACCCGGGGGACCGGCCATGCTGGAGCGGCGAAGGGAGCGACGTCGGCAAGGGGAACCGGGCGAGCACGTGCGCGGTCGGGACGCACGCGAAGAGCGACAGCGCCGCCGGGGTGAAGGATCTCGCCGGAAACGTGTGGGAGTGGAGCTCGTCGGCGACGGTCGTGTTCGCGGACAGCCGTGGGAGGGGAGGGACCCCGGTGAAGATCGCGCGCGGCGGCGGCTGGTCCGACGGCGATCCGAGGAACGTGTCCGCCGCGGTCCGCTTCCCCGACCTGCCGACGCGCCGGAGCGCGGACCTCGGCTTCCGCTGCGCCCGGACGCGGTGAGCGACCGCCCGGCGATCACCTGAGGACGTCGCGCAGCCCGGGATACCGCTCGAACACCGACTTCGCGTAGGTGCACACGGGCACGAACTTCGTGCCGGTGCGGCGCGCCCACGCGACGGCGGCCTCGACGAGGAGGCGCCCGACCCCGCGTCCACGGAGCGCGTCGGAGACGTCGGTGTGCTCGATCACGACCGTCTGGGGCGAGGTCCGCGCGTACACGAGCTCGGCGAGTCGGCCCGCCTCGGTCTCGACGTAGAACGCGCCACGCTCACCGTGCTCCTCGTGGCGAATCTCGATCTCCGAGGTGCGAGCCTGCTCCATGAGGCCTCCCTGCGCCGGAATCGATTCTTCCTAATGCGGCGCGAGTACGGGCGCACCTGGTCACGGCTCGCGGTGGTACATGTCGGCGATCCAGGCGCGGTCGAACGGCAGTCCCGCGGTGCGGAACGCCTCCCGGACGGATTCGCCGTCCGGAGCCTCGAACTCGCAGAGGGAGCGACGGCCGTCGGGCGTGATGTAGCTCCGCATCCAGCGCGCGCCGCGCAGCTCGAGACAGCGATCGAGACGCCGCGTGATCTCCTCCACCTCCGCTTCCGGAGGCATCGCGTACTCGACGAGGACGACCTGCACGGGCTTCCGTGCCGACATGGACACTCCTTCCACTCAAGCGGGGTGAGGCTGCGCGTCCGACGTCGCGTGCACCCCGATCCGGGCGGCGACGGCCTCCAAGATGGCGAGTCCACGCCCGAGCGAGACACCGGGCTCGATCTCCCGGCGGGCCGCCTCCACGTGCGATCGCGCGCCGTCGCGGTCGCCGCACGACAGCTCGCAGGTCGCGAGCAGCGCGCGCGCGAGGACCGCGGCGCTCGGCCGGCGCACGCGCTCCGCCGCCGCGCAGGCCCGCTCGAGACGGCTGCGCGCGGGCCCGTACCGGCCGGCGCCGAGGTCCTGCTCCGCGACGAAGCAGGCGAGCCGGGCGAAGTGGGCCTTCGCGTCGGCCTCGACGCGGGAGAGCGCGGCGTCGAGATCGCGCTCCGGCACCGGCGCGCCCGCGGTCCGGCGCGCCACGAGGCCGAGGGCATCGGCGAGCAAGATCGCGCCGTCGTCCCCGAGGTGCGGCGCGACCTCCCGCATCCGCTCGGCGCGCGGCGCGACGCGCTCGGGCGGCCGAGCTCGAGATCGAGGAACGCGAGCCGCGCGAGGAGCGGGCACTCCTCCCAGGGCGCGTGCTCGCGGGCAAGGCGCGCGGCGCGCTCGAGCGTCACGAGCGCCTTCTCCGGCGCGCCCTCGAGGTCGTGCAGGATTCCGGTGCCCGCTTCGACGTACACCGCAGCACGGCGCGTCAGGTCGGCGGGGCAGCGGCGGGCCTCGTCGAGGAGCATCCGGGCTCGTGCCAGGTCGCGCTCGAGGAGCGCGAGGCAGCCGCCGGTCTCCGCCATGGGGGACGCGGCCGCCGCCGGGGCGACGCCCCGCAGGGCCTCCATCGTGTCGTCGGCCGCCTCCGCCGTGTGGGCGAGATCGCGGTTCGCGAAGTGGGCGTGCGACAGGATCGAGTAGCCCACCGCGATCTCGGCGGGCATCGCCTGCTGGCGCGCTTCCTCGATGAGGGCCCGGATCCGGGGGAGCAGCTCGGGGTCGCCGCCGAGCGGCCGGCTCGCGTCGACGAGGACGCGCAGCAGCGGGAGCGCGACCTGGATCCGCCGGGCCGCCGGCAGCCGGTCCACGAAGCGGAGCCCCCGCTCGACGATCTCCTTCGCCTCGGCGATGGCGAAGAGGCGCACCGCGCGCGCGCTCGCCGCGATGGCGGAGTGCGCCGCCAGATCCGCGTCGTCCCCGAGCGCGGCGTGGCGGGCGACCTCTCCGGCGAGGGCCTCCCCCGCGTCGGGCAGGGCGGACAGGGCGCGCGCGATCGCGCGGTGCAACAGCTTCCGCCGCGGCTCCGAGATCGCCCCGTACGCGGCTTTCCGGAAGAGGTCGTGCGCGAAGTCCCACGCCGCCTCGCCGCTCGGACGCACGACCCCGTGGCGCTCCAGGCTCGCGAGCGCCGCGAGCAGCTCGGCGGGCCCGACGCCGCTCACGTGCGCCAGCAGGTCGGCCCGGAAGCCGCGGCCGAGCGCGGCCGCCCAGGCGAGGACCTCGCGCGCGGGTCCTGAGACGGCGGCGAGCCGGTCCGCGAAGAGCGCGTCGAGCGATGCCCACGCCTCGGCGCCGCCGCGGAGCGCGCCGGCGACGAGGAGCGCGAAGAGCGGGTTCCCCTCGCTCTCCGCGTACACGCGGGATGGGTCGACCGAGGGCGCCACGCGCCCGGCCAGCTCGGCGATCTCGTCCTCACGCAGGTTCTCGAGCTCGAGCCGGACCGCGCCGTCGCCGCGGCCGAGCGCGCGCACCGTCCGGAGCGCCGCCGGGTTGTCGGCGAGCTCGCCCGGGCGGGCCGCGCACGCGAGCAGCACGGGCGCATTCTCGAGCGCACGGCTCGCGTAGTGGAGGAGCGCCGCGGAGGCGTCGTCGAGCCACTGCACGTCGTCGATGGCGACGAGGACGGGCGCCGCGCCGGCGAGCGACCCGATCGCGCGGACGACGCCGTCGAACAGGCGCGCCTGATCCGTCGAGGGGTGGGCCGGCCCGAGCTCCGGGAAGAGCGGCGCCAGCTCGGCCTGCTGCACGTCGGAGAGGGCGGCGAGAGGAGCGGCGCGCAGCGCGTCGATCCAGGGGCCGTAGGGCCGCAGCGTCTCCGCCTCGAACGCGCGGCAGCGCAGGGCGAGGAAGCCCGCGCGGGCGGCCGCCGCCTCGGCCTCGTCCAGCAGCCGCGACTTGCCGATGCCCGGTTCTCCGAGGACGACGAGGACCACGGCGCGCCGGCGGTCGCGCACGACCGCCGCCACTGCGTCCGCGATCGCGGACCGCTCGCGACCGCGCCCCACGAGCGGCGGCGCGGACGTCCCGGCCGCGGGCCGCTCGGGCGTGGCGGGGTACGACGGCGCGAGCGGAGCGGGAGGCGCGGCGCGAGGCGCGGTGAGCGAGAGCCGCGCCTGCTCCATCTCCGTCGACGGGCGCCCTCCCGACGAGGACGCGAGGATCTGGCGCCAGGCGTCGTACTGCTCGAGCCCCTCGCGCGTGCGGCGGAGCCGCGCCAGGAGCCGGACGACGGCGAGGTGGCCGGCCTCGGCGAAGGGATCGACCGCGACGCGGGCGCGGGCGCTTGCGAGCGCCTCCTCCGGCTCGGCGCCCTCGAGCTTCGCGGCGAGCGCGTCGAGGACGGCGAGCCGCAGGCGACGTGCGCCGTCCCGCTGCCCGACGCACCACTCGTGGAACGCAAAGCAGTCCGCGACGTCGAGCCCCTCGAGCAGCTCGCCGCGGAACAGCGAGGAAGCCCGGCGGAGCGATCGGCGCCTTCGCGGCCCCGGCCGGGAGGAGCGCTCGCACCACCTCGAGGTCGAGCTCGCCCGGGCCGAGCTCGACGGCGACGGAGTCGCGATCGGCCGCGAGCCTCCGGCGGTCCGTGTCGACGAGCGGCCGCAGCTTGGTGAGGCTCCAGCGGAGGGCGGCGCGCGGATCGCCGGGCCCTTCCCAGAGGAGGTCGCACAGCCGCTCACGGGTCTGGGGGCGCCCCGCGAGGGCGAGGTAGCCCAGAAGCGCGCGCGTCTTCCGGGAGGGCGGCAGCGCGAGCGGGCGCCCGTCGCGCCGCACGATCAACTCCCCCAGCACGAGGATCTCGAGCGAAGAGGTCGCGGCCGGGGTGGCGCCCATGGCTCTGCGGCGCCGATATAGCCGCGCCGGCGAGCGGCGGCTCCAGTTTCAACGGGGTCGCCAACGCCCGGTCCAACGGCGGCGGGGCAGGTTGCAGTCGTCCGAGGCGCTCCCATCCCGGGAGGCCGGACCGAGAAGGAGCCACCATGGCGACCAGGAACACGTCGTATCTCGTCATCGCCCCGCACACGCCGGAGCAGTGCCTCGCAGCGCTCGACCACCTCGCCGACGCGAAGGTGCTCGAGCGGATCGAGTTCGGCTGCGAGAGCGGCGACCATACCGGGTACGCCCGCGTCGACGCCCGGAGCGCCGAGGAGGCGCTCGCGATGGTACCCACCGCGGAACGGAGCAGCGCGCGGGCCGTCCCGCTCACGAAGTTCACGCCCGAGCAGGTCCGGGCGTACCACCAGGCGCAGTGAGGGGGGCGTCGGGGGCGCGATGCGAGCGCGCGCCGAGGGCACGCGACGCCGCGATTCAGGGGCTCGGGTAACGGAACTCGATGGGGATCTTCACGTCGGGGTGGAGGCTCCGCACGACGGGGCAGGTGCGCGCCGCCTCCTCGAGGCGTGCGCGCTGCTCGCTCCGCACCTCGCGCGGCATGTCGAACACCACCACCAGCTCGCCGATCCTGCGCGGCGGGGGCGTCATACGCTTCTCCACCGAAGCCCGCGCGTCGCCCCACGAGAGCCCCTCGCGCTGCGCCGCGAGCGCCATGGTGCTCAGCGCGCAGGCGGCGAGCGCCGCTCCCACGAGGTCCGTCGGTGAGAAGCTCATCCCCGTGCCGCCGTTGTCCCGCGGCGGCACCGTCTGGATGGTGCTGCCCGAGGGACCGTGGGTCAGCTCGCAGGAGAGGCCCTGGATCGCTACGCTCATCGGCACGCCGGCCATGTGTGCGACCTCCTGAAGGATCGAGCCAAGTCTAACCAGCTCGCCGCAAGCGCGCGACGCCACTCGCCTCGAGCTTCCGAGTCGGGCGCGCGCGTCAACCGACCGCGCGGACCCGCGGCTGGATCGCCCGTGCCTGGTTCACGTGGACGATCTTGGCGGGCGGGAAGCCGTTGAAGTGGGTCGAGGACGCGTGGCTGTACGCCCCGATGTTCGGGCTGAACAGGAGCTCGCCGAGCTTGAGATTCCCGGGGAGCTGCTCGGCCATCGACACGACGTCGAGCGCGTCGCAGGTGGGGCCGAACACCGAGCACACCTGCGACGGCCCCTTCTTGAACGACTGAAAGTGATACTGGCAGTGGTCGAAGATGATCCCGGAGAAGGTGTGGTAGACGCCGTCGTCCACGTAGTAGCAGAGCTTCCCGTCGCGGACCGCCTTCCCGATGATGCTCGACACGGCGATCCCCGCGGTGGCGACGAGGAAGCGTCCGGGCTCCGCGAGGATCTGGATCTCCTTCGGGAAGAGGCGATCGAGCTCGCGGTTCAGGATCTTGGCCAGCTCCCGGAAGGGCTTCACCGTCGCGTCGTACGGGGCGGGGAAGCCGCCGCCGATGTCGAGGACGTTCATCTTGTCGTAGCCGCGGTCCTTCGCCTCCTCGAACACGCCCGCGGCGAGGTGCAGCGCCTGGATGTAGTTCTCGAAGTTCGTCGTCTGGCTGCCGACGTGGAAGGAGAGCCCCTCGACGACGAGCCCCGTCTTCGCCGCGGCGAGGATGAGGTCGACCGCCTCGCCCGGCGCAGCGCCGAACTTCGACGAGAGCTCCACCATCGCGCCGGTGTTCGGCACCTTGAGCCGGAGCGCCAGGCCCGCGTGCGGCGCGTGCCTGCGGATCTTCCCGATCTCCTCGAGGTTGTCGTACGTGACGAGCGGCCGGTAGCGGTCCAGCTCGCGCAGCGTATGGTTCGCCTTGATCGGGTTGGCGTAGATGATCTTGTCCCAGATCCAGTCCTGCCGCTCCCGGTCGGGCAGGTCCTTGATGTACTCGTGGACGATCATGAACTCCGGCAGCGACGCGACGTCGAAGCTCGCGCCCATGTCGAAGAAGGTCTTCACGATCGCCGGATCGGGGTTCGCCTTGACCGCGTAGTACGCCTGCACGCGCGGCAGGTGGCGCTTGAACGTCGCGTAGCTCTTCCGCAGCGCATCGTGATCGACGATGAACAGGGGCGTGCCGTGCTCGCGGGCGAGCTGCTTCAATCGACTCGGCGAGATCATGAGCGACTCCCGTTGACGGCGGAGGAGCTAGTCGCCGTCGGTGACGAGGAAGTTCTTGAACTGCCAGGGATCGGAGAGGTCGACCTGCGGGTTGTTGTGCCCCTTGAAGGCGTTCGTGTAGTGCTTGAGCGGCGTCCAGTCGGACGGCTTCGAGATCCACTTCCCGAGGTAGGGCTTCGCGACCTTCAGCACGTGCTCGTGCGGCAGGTCGTCCGGCACCACCACCCCGCGCTCGGGGTTCTCGATCATCCACATCGTGGCGGCGACGACCGAGATCGCAACCTGCATCGTGGTCGCGTTCTGGTGCGGGACGAGTCGGCGCGACTCCTCGATGGAGAGGTCGCTCCCCGTCCACCACGAGTTGTACGGGTGGCCCATGATGAGGGCGCCGAGGATGTCCGAGCCGCTCGTGATCTCGTCGTTCAGGATCCGGTGCTTCTGCTGCAGCTCGTAGTCGTAGCCGCGCAGCTCGTTGAGCGAGACGATCGCCGAGTCGGCCGGGCAGTAGGCGTAGTGGACGGTGGGGCGGTAGACGGCCTCGGCCCCTTCCCAGACCGTGAGCTTGTCCGAGATGGTGAACGCCTCTCCGTGCCGCACCACCATCCCGTGGATCCGGTAATCCGGCACCCAGGAGACGACCCAGGTGTTGATGCCCATGCGCGCGAGGCAGATCTGGTTCTTCGGGCCCTCCGGGTGCTCGAGCGCGAGCGGCGGCAGCTCCTTCTCGTGCGTGCCCCAGCCCATCTCGGCGGTGGTGGTGCCCTCCTCGCGGAAGCCCTCCACGCTCCAGGTGTTCACGAACTCGTCCACCTGCTTCGGGACGTTCGTGATCTGGGTGTCCCGCTCGCTGCAGTGGATCACCTTCACGCCGAGCTTCATGGCGAGGCGGTTCCAGGTCTGGTCCGCCATGAGCTGCTGGATCTCCTCCGCCGCGCGCCCCTCGACCTTCTTGTCCTTGAGGAGCCGCTTGCCGATGTCGAGGAGCCCCTGCTTCGTGAAGTGGGAGATGAGCCCCGGGTTGGCGCCGTGCTCGACCACCGCCGTCGGGCCGGGCTGCTTCCAGCTCCGGAGCATCCGGCGCACGTTCATGTGGCGCCAGTAGAGGGTGCGCGTCGTGGGGTGCTTGTTCTCGGCGCCCTCGTAGGGATCCCAGACCTCGACCGACGTGTTCACGTACAGCACGCCGTTGTCGTGGCACCACTGCAGGATCTCGCAGGCGTCGATGTTCCACGCGAGGTCGACGAGGACGTCGCCCGCCGAGAGCTGCTTCCCGAGCAGGGTCGCGAGATTGTCGCGCGTCACGCGCTTGCGCAGGAAGCAGACGCCCTTCTTCAGCCAGGGGGCGAGCGCCTCGCGCCGGTCCTCGAAGTCGATCACGGTGATGTTCTTCGGGCTCACCTTCACGTGCTTCACGAGGATGGGGAGCGTGCACTGCGCGACCGCGCCATAGCCGACGAACACGATGCGCTTGCCGAACTCGAGCATGAGACGTTTACCTTCCGTGACGATGGTCCGGCCCGTGATCGGGCGCGGAGCGTGGTGGCCGAAAGCACGGGCACACTAACGGGGGCCTCTGACACCGAACGGGGGTTGCTGACGGCATCAGGCTTCTTCTCGCCGGCCGCGCGGATCCGGACGAGCTCGATGGAGGCGTCATCGCTCGAGCGCGGCGAGGTACGTCACTGCGCTGCTCGGTTGGACTGATCCCGTAAACGCGCCCGCGCCCGAGCCCGCGCCCGAAAACAGCCGGGCTCGGGCGCGGGCTCGTTCACGGGCTCGGGGCTCAAGCCAACAGGGCACCGCTGTCACTGCGGGAGGCGCACGGCGATCACACGAGCGTCGCGACGATGCGCGCGGCGCTCCGCACGAACCCCGGACAGCGCGACGTGAAGAGGCCCGCCTTCATCGCGGCCTCGTGGCCCGCCGCGGTGCTGATGTCGATGCCGAGCAGCTCGCGGCAGGCGTCCGACCCGTGCTGCTGGCGGAAGCGCTCGAGGAACGCGCGCGCGGCGTCGTAGGTCTTCTCGCGCGCCGCGATGTCCTCGAGCCTCGTCCGGCCGTGCGCCAGCCCGATGGCGACGAGCGCGCCGTTCACGGCGCCGCAGGTGCTCCCCGTGCGGGCGACGCCTCCGCCGAAGGCGCACGCGAGCTTGAGCGCCGTGTCGCGGTCCACGCCGTGGCGCTCGGCGAACGCGGCGAGGACCGCCTGCCCGCAGGTGAACCCCTGCTCGAACAGCGCGGCGGCAGTCTCCTCAGGCTCACGCGGCATGGCTCCTCCCGTCCGTCCACTGTACCGGAACGGACGCGTGGCAGGCGACGCCGTTCGTCACCGCTCGTCGCTGCTCATCGCCTTCGCGGGCTGCCCCGCGCGGGCCACCGCCTGCTTCAGCGCGGCGACGCGCTGCTCCGCCAGCGTGCGGAGCTGCGGACTCGCGGCGCGGCTCACCTCGGCCTGGTACATCGCGAGCTCCTTCACGTGGCCTTCGTCGACGGTCTGCTGGAACACCCGGTCGAAGCTGCTCGCCGGCTGAGACTCCACGCGGGCGAAGGTCTCCCGCTGCTCTGCAGACATCTCGGCATCGCCTGGCATGCCGGCCTGCTGCGCCAGATCGGCGAGCTGCCGTCCGATCTTGGTGTGGTTCTCGACCATCTTCTGCGCCTTGGCCCTGAGCTCAGGCCCGGTGGCCCGTTCCGCGGCGAGGCGCCCGAGCCGCAGCTCCAGCTCGTTCACGGCGAGCGCCTGCCTCACGAACTCCCCGTCGCGGCCGGCAGGCTGAGTCTGCGCGCGCGGCGCGGGTTCCTTCGCGAGAGCCCCCCCCGACAGCAGCAGGCCGGCACATGCTCCCCACATCCATCTGGTTGTCCGCATGGTTCCCCCCTCGAGAACGGACGCTCGCGCGTGCGACGCGTCACCCTGCGCAACGTCCGAGGCGGGAAATGGTTCCATGGAACCGTACGCGCCGCCCCGCATGACGGCGCGGAGGGGCGGGCAGGGGGAACCTTCTCGCCCGTCCGAACGCTCGCCGCGGCGGACCGCCTCGACGCGGCCGCCAACGCGGAACGCGTTCCTCAGCGGGCGGTCGCGGCTATGCCTTCTGCGAGCGCCCGTGCGCGCCGCGAAGCTCGCGCTCGGCGCGGAACCAGTGCTCCTCTTGCTTCCCCTCCGGGCAGCCGCTCTCCTGCCAGAGCTCGTACGCGCGGAGGGCGATCTTCTCGGGGGGAGGGGCGACCTGCATCGCCGAGCTCGGCGGAGTGGCCGTGCGGCCGTTCGTCTTCGACTCGTTGACGCGAGCTTTCTGGGGGATGGCCATCGGCTCCTCCGCTGAATGGGTGCTAGGACTGGCTGTGTACGCCGGCATTCCGGAAACGGCAACGTACGGCGCGGTCGCGCACCCACCTGGGACCAGCGAGCCTCGCCCTCGGGCCGAGCCGCATGAGGTCGCGGCCCGGACGGACGGGCCTCCGCTACTTCACGCCGAAGGCGAACGGGATCGCGCTTCCGTCCTTGAGCCGCACCTCGAACGCGTACGTCGAGTCCTTGGTGAATCCCTTCGTGCTGATGTTGAAGATCCACTGCTGCGCGGTGGGGTCCCAGCGGAACTGCGCGTCGGCCGTCGTCGAGGCGACGGACACCTCGTTCACGAAGCTCTCCGTCCCGGCGATCCGCTGGGTGTTGAAGAAGGCCGCGACGACGCCAGGGGTGCCGATCGAGATCCCGGCCGCGTCGCAGACGCGGAACTTCGCGGGGACCGTGCTCCCCGCCTTCCAGACGCTCTTCCCGCCACCGAGGATGGGCTGGAGGATCGCGTGGCCTGGATCGCCGAGGCACGCCGCGCCGGTCGCGTAGACGATGCGGAGCGTGCCGTCCACGTACGTGAACCTGTAGTTGGCCGCGTCCGCGCCGGAGCAGCTGATCGGATAGGCGCCGACGTCGCTCGACGAGCTGGCTGTCGAGGTGCACGTCGGAGGGGACGTGAGGACGCTTGCGCTCTCGCCGTTCACGAAGCCGGCCGAGGCCCACGTGAAGGTCGGCACGGGGGACGCGTGTAGGACCATTGCCTCGTCGTCCGCGGTGATGGTGAGCAGCGCCCTGTCGATCGTGAACGACTGCGGGACGTCGGAGGCGGCGAGGTAGTCGTCGTTCCCGGCCTGGGAGGCCGTGATCGTGCAGGAGCCCGCGCCGCTGATGTGGACCGTGGCGCCGGACGTCGTGCAGTCTCCGCTCGCGGCGAAGGTCACCGCAAGACCGGAGCTGGCGCTCGCAGAGACGGCGAAATCCGGGTCTCCGTAGGTCTTGGTGGCGAGCGCGCCGAAGGAGATCGTCTGCGGCGCCTTGAGGATGGTGAACGCCTGCGAGATGCTGGTCGCGGTGAGGTAGTTCGCATTCCCCGCCTGAGAGGCGGTGATCGTGCACGAGCCCGCGCCGGTGAGGTGGACGGTCGCGCCAAACATCGTGCAGTTGCCGCTCGGCGCGAAGCTCACCGCGAGTCCCGAGCTGGCGCTCGCCGTCACCGCGAAGTCGGGGTCGCCCCAGGTCTTCGTGCCGAGCGCGCCGAAGGAGATCGTCTGGCTCGCCTGGGTAATCGCGAAGCTCTGCGTCACGTCCGCCGCGGCGTTGTACGTGGGATCGCCGGCCTGCTTGGCAGTGATGCTGCACGTCCCGACGTCCGCTATCGTGACGGTGGCGCCCGAGACGGTGCAGTTCCCGGACGATGCGTAGCTGACCGGGAGCCCGGAGCTGGCGGTCGCCGAGACGGTGAACGGGGCCGAGCCGTATGTGCGATCCGCGAGTGCGCCGAACGTGATGGTCTGGTTCAGCTTGGCCGGTGGGGTCACGGAGTAGGAGACGGTCACGGAATCCGTGCACTTGTTCTCATTCGGCTTGTTCGGGTTGGGAGGATCGCAATAGTTCGAGGGCGCCGACGAATCGGGAGTGCCCTGGACGAGGATCGTGACCGAGCCGCTCCCAGCCGTGGTCCCCGTCACCTGGACTGTCTCGCTCACCGTGGAGCCCGCGGTTAACGGCTTCCCAGCGGTCGCGACCTGGATTGTCGTGGGGGTGACGGACACCCCGCCTGCGGCCGTCAGCGTGGCCGTGACGCTGCTGAAGGTCACGCTCTTGTTGCCGTTACTCTTGTTGCGGATCGCGAAGCTCAGCGGCTGCGTCGCATCGAAAGCGATCGACTGGATCTGGTTCGGATTCGGTGCGCCTTCGATCGAGATGACATCCCCGTCCGTGAACTTCACCTGCGCGGAGATCCCGGACGTGGCGCCGCCCGCGTGCAGCGTGAAGGCGGTCCCGAGGTCGAGGTCGTCCACGTGGTAGGTCGCGACGTCGTGGATCTCGCCGCTCGCGTCGGCGACGGTGCGGATGACCGCCGGCGCGTGGACGAGCGGCTCCTCGTCGAAGAGGAGGTCCACGCTGTCGCCGGGCTGCCAGCCGGATCCACTCACGTAGACGGTGTCGCCCGGGAGGTAGTCCGGCTGGTCGGTCGCGACGCTCGCGACGGGAAGGTCTGGCGGGGCGTCCTCGACCGTGTCGTTCCGCGGGTCGTATATCTCTGCGAGCGACACGGCCGCGCCGCCGGTCTGGCCGCCCCGCACGAGGACGCGCCCGTCGGCGAGGCCGAGCGCCTCGTGCCCCTGGCGCGGCACGCGTAGCGTCGCCGCGCTCGGCAAGAACAGCCCGGTGGACGGGTCGTACAGCTCGAGCGAGCCGACCTCGCCCGAGCCGTCCGTCCCGCCTGCCACCAGGACGCGCCCGTCGAAGAGCGACGTCGCGGTGTGGCCGCTGCGGGGGATCGCCATCGACCCGGTCGCCGCCGGCTGGCCCGCTCGGTATTCCATCGCGGCGGCGGAGGGCATCCCGTCGAGCCCCGCGCCGCCCGTGACGAGGACGGTGCCGTCGGGGATCAGGGCGGCGGCATGGCCGGGGCCGCCCGCGTAGAGATCCGCACGCGCGGACGAAGTCACGCACGAGGCTGCGAGCGCCGCGGCCAGTGCCGTCCGGGCGAGTACGGCGCCGATCATCGGCTTCGACATGGATCTCCTCTGGGCCCGGGCCTGTCGTTCGATCCCGTTCGATGTCGGGCGCCGCCGCGGACGCGGGCGCGCGCGCAACTTCGCGCCGGCGGGGTGCGCGAGTTGCCCACGCATGGTGAGATAGCCGCAGCGGGGATACGAGCCCCCGCTTGAGCGCCGATTCGTCCGGGCCTTCACGGGAAGTCCGACACTTCGGCCAGCGCCCCACGGACGCGGGACAGCTCGAGGCGGGGTCGTCTTCGCCCGCTGTCCGCCGCATGTTCCCGCGAGGGAGGTGTCGCATGAAGCGGTTCATGGACGTGCACAGCGGTTTCAAGGGCGTCACGCGAGAGCAGCTCGCCGAGGCGCACAAGAAGGACCAGGCGATCGAGAAGGAGGAGGGGGTTCGCTTCGTGAAGGCATGGGCGGACCCTACCAGCGGGAAGGCGTTCTGCCTCTCCGAGGGGCCGAGCAAGGAAGCCGTGCTGAAGGTCCACGAGCGCGCGGGTCACCCGACGGCGGAGGTCTACGAGGTGCCGATCGACGTGGAGTGACACGCTCCCCCGGCGGGCCGCACGCCCGCCGGGGTAACTTCGCGTCCGCTCACGAGGCGAGCGCGCGCCCGGGCGCATGTCTAACGGGGCCGCGGGACCGTCGCGACGCCGTCCGCGCGCCCCTGCGCGGGCGAACCCGCGCCGGCCGTCGTCGTCAGCGCGCGCCCGCGTCCGCGCCGAGGCGCATCTTCGCGGCCTCGATCTTCGCGAGGAGCGAGGCGTCGGAGACGCCCGGCAGCGCCACGAGGCGCTGGAACGCGTCGTGCGCGTCGCCGGCGCGGCCGAGACCCTCGAACAGCGAACCCGCGCGCGCGAGCGCCGCCGCCGCGGCGTTCGGACCCGAGGCCTGGCACGCCATGTCCGAGCCGACGCGCACGAAGCGCTCGGCGGCGACCTGCCGCTTTCCGGCCGCCTCCCACTCCACGCCGGCCTTGAAGAGCGCCATGCACCGCTCCGCGCCCTGCGGGAAGAGCGCGGGGTAGCGGTCGTACTCCTCGGCGGCCTCGGCGTGCTTGTCCGAGCGGGAGAGGGTCGCCGCGTGCTCGAGGAGCGAGGCCGAGGTGCTCGGCGCGCTCTTCGCGCCGGGAGCGGGCGCGCTGCCGACGAGGTCGGCCACGACCCCGAGGACCACCGCCGCGAGGGCGTCCTCCGTCGGGGCCGTGAAGCGCGCTGCCCGCGCGACCGCGACTCCCTTCTTCGCGTCGACGAGCAGGAGCGACAGGCGGTACTGCGACCCGAGTTGCCCGCGACCATCGCGCTCTTGGCGGTGCCGCCTCGGACGTTCGCGGAGGAGCCGCCCACGTCGGCGGCGCCGCCTGCTGGGCCGTCCGCGGCCGCTGCGCCGGAGTGGACGTCGATGTCGCGCGCCGGGGTCGCAAAGCCGCTGCCGCCGAAGGCTCCGATGGCGCTCGAGCTCGGCGCCAGCGCTCCACCCGTGAAGTGGGCCGAGGTCCCGCTTCCACCTGCGCCCACGGCCCGTCCCGCCGTCGCGCAGGCTCGGCCGTCGGTGGCGCCGGCTGTCGGCGAAGCCTCTCCGCCTCCGGCCTGGGCGCCTCCCGTCTTCGAGACGCCAGGCGCCGCTCCCGCGCAGGGTGCGCCGCAGGGCGCGAATCCCAACGATCCGACGGTGAAGTTCGCGGCCGACCAGACGGGCGTGATGCTGAGCGTCAACCAGGATCTCGAGTCGGACAAGGTCCGGCAGTCGTGGGCCGCGCAAGGCGGACAACTCACCGCCTACGAGGTGAACGCCGGCATGATGCTGATGTTCAAGGACATGTCGGAGCAGGCTGCCAACGCGTACATGTTCGGCGTCGGGCTGAACGGCGGGTTCCGGCTGTCGATCCTGAACACGCTGCCGGCGGAGATCCGGATGGCGCGGCTGGTGCTGCCCGAGGGCGTGCACGACGTTCAGATCCGCTACATGGACGCGGCCAGCCAGGGGAACCGGGCGGAGACGATCGCGCACGTCGAGATCGTGCGCGGCTTCCGCACGTACGTCCACGTCACCACCGCCAAGTGACGACCGCCGCCGCCGCGCTCCTCATCCTCCTCGCCGCTCCCCGGCCGGACTGGGTGGACGGCATGCCAGCGGCGTTCCCGCGCGAGCGCTTCGTCGTCGCGGTCGGGACCGCGGACGATCGCGCGGCGGCCGAGCTGCGCGCGCGCGCGGGCATCGCGGCGTTCTTCGAGAGCCGGATTGCTGCGGCGGCGCGCGTCGAGGAGACCGAGGGGCACGCGACTGCGAACGGCCTCGAGCTGCGGGTCGCCTCCCTCTCGGCGCGCCAGGAGGTGACGGCGGCCACCGCCAAGCTGCTCGAGGGTGCCGAGATCGCCGAGGCGTGGACGGACGCCGAGGGGCGGAGCTGGGCCCTCGCGGTGCTCGACCGGGCCCGGGCGACCGACGCGCTCCGCGGCCGGCTCGCGGAGGTGGACGCGGAGGTGGACGCCCTCGCGGCGCGGCTCGGGGCGGAAACGGCCCGGTTCGAGCGGGCCCGGCTCGCGCACCGGATCGTGTCCGCCGCCGCCCGGCGCCCGCCCGTCCTCGCGGATCTGCGGCTGCTCGATCCGGCCGCCGCGCAGGCGCCGCCGGCGGGCGTGGCGAAGGCGCGTGCTGCAGCGGAGCGGGCCCTCGGGGAGGTCGCGCGTCCTCCAGGGCGCCGGGACCGAGGCGGTCGTCACCTTCGTCGAGACGGCGAAGGGCACCTCCGGCCGCGCCGAGGAGGCGGGACGCCGGGCGGGCGAGGCGCTCGCCGCGCGCGTCGAGGAGCGGCTGCAGGTGGAGCTGCGCGGGCGGCTCGAGGGAAGGTGAGGGCGCCCCCCGGCGTCAGCCGGGGGGAGAGGGTGAGGGGGGCGGTCTGCGCGGGTCTCAGCTTGGTCCTGGACGCGCCGGGTGATCTCTCATCCAGGGTGGCGCATCTTGGCCGGATCGATCGTCGAACCGCACCTGCGGTTCTCGTGTGGGCGATCCACCGTGCGCGGTCAAGATCGCAGGCGGGCCGACGTGGCGATCGCGCTGCGCGTCGCGGCAAGCTGATCGACGGGCGACGGGGAAGGCCAGACGGGGGGCGGCCGCCACCAGCCCACGCGAATCGGAGCGCCGCGCCTGGGCATTCGAGGCCGGCGCATGGGACTGTTAACCTCTTGTCCGCTGCAGGGTCATTCGGGATGCCCGTCGAGGAGGCCCTATGCTGCGACCGTCGTGCGCTGGCTTGCTCATCATGGTCACGGCATGTGAGACCGTGCCGGCGGTAAAGCCGGGAGTGAAACTCCGACCCGAGACGCGGCCCGAGTGCGAGGCCGTGTGCCGAGAATTGGGGATGCGGCTCGGAGCGGTGGTCCTGATTCAGGACTCGGCGGGTTGCGTGTGCGAACCCGGCGGAGGCGGGGGGGGCGCGAGCATGGGTGCTGCTGCGGCGATGGGCGCTGCCGTCACAGCGGCGAAGGACGAAGCGGCGGCCCAAGAACGCGAGCGCCGCGAAGCTGAGGAACGGGCAAAGAAGGCGTCCGAGTCCGGCATCGCGCCTCCATCCCTATGACCCGTTCCCGTGTCCAGCCCGGGAGCTACGGAGGCGCACGCTCTGCCTGCGCGGACTCGCACTCACGAGGTCGTCGGCGAGGCACGCTCTTGCGCGGATGCCGTGCTCCGCTTCCCGGTGAATCGGGCCATGCACGCGTCCCCGAGGGCTTCCCGCGCCGCGAGGTCGTTGTGGAAGGCACATTATGCCGACTCGGAACTTATGCCGCGTGCGAGCGTACAACCCGCGCAGGCGTTGTCGATCGGCAGTCGCGACGCGGCATAATCAGAGCCCCTCGAGGAAGGCGAGCAGCGAGTCCTTGGGCCGGAAGCGGCCGGGG
>WNGA01002025.1_pt1 | contig 31039 bp, 29 predicted proteins | sample 5400061 | NCBI WGS metagenome assembly WNGA01 (sample SAMN13153366, study PRJNA577476) | soil metagenome | isolation source: 100 cm soil or saprolite under grassland replicate 2 | place: USA:California | collected 2016-06-15 | reverse complement strand
GATCATGGCATCGAGGCGCCCGAGGCGCGGGCCGCCGCGGGCAAGCCCCAGCAGGGCACGCTGCGCCTGACGGCGATGCAGCGCGGCGATCGCGTGCAGATCACGGTCGAGGACGACGGTCGCGGACTGGACGTCGACGAGATTCGCGCCAGTGCGATTCGCAAAGGCCTGGTCACACTCGATCGTGCCGAAAGCCTGGACGCGGCCGCCGCGATCGACCTGATCTTCCAACCGGGCTTCTCGACACGCGCGAGCGTGTCGGAGATCTCGGGCCGCGGAGTCGGCATGGACGTCGTGCGCGCGCACGTCGAAAGGTTGGGCGGCGAGGTTGGCGTGCGCACGACACTCGGCGTCGGCACCTGCTTTACCTTGACGGTCCCGCTCACGCTGGCGACCACTCGCGTCCTGCTGGTCGAAGACAACGGCCAGATCTATGCCGTGCCGTCGTCGACCATCGAGCGCACCGGTCGCGTACGCATGGCCGACCTCCTGCGCATCGAGGGCCGCCGGGCACTGCAGATCGACGGTCGCGCTGTGCCGGTCATCGAATTGGGCGACGTCTTGCAGCGGCCGCGCTCGGTCGAGGATGCACCACACGACGAGTGGCGTCCGTACTTCGTGCTGCCGCAGGGCGAGCGCGCGGTGGCACTGCTCACCGATCGTCTGGTCGACGAACAGGAGCTGGTGATCAAGGCGCTTGGCGCACCGCTGCGGCGCGTACGCCACGTCGGTGGCGCGGCGGTGCTTGGCACCGGCGCGGTCGTAGTCATCTTGAATCCGGCGGACCTGACCAAGACCGCACTCGGCAACCTCGACAACGGCTACGGCATCGTGCGCAACGCAGAGCAGGCGGTCGAAGCGGTCGAAACGCAGCGTCGGCGCGTGCTGGTGGTCGACGACTCGGTGATGACGCGGACGTTGGAGCGCAGCATTCTCGACGCAGCCGGCTACGAGGTGCTCGTGGCCAGCGATGGCCAGCAGGCGCTGGACGTGCTGCGGTCGACGAAGGTTGACGTCATCGTCTCCGACGTCGAGATGCCACGGATGAGTGGTCTCGAGCTCACGATCGCGGTGCGCCAGGATGAGCGACTGAGGCACCTGCCGGTGGTCCTGGTGACCTCGTTGGATTCGCCAGAGCACGTGGAGCGTGGTGCGGCGGCCGGCGCCGACGCCTACATCGTGAAGGGCCGATTCGATCAGAACGACTTGCTGCAGACGGTCGGGCGGCTGCTATGACCCAGTCTCGTCGACTGCGCGTGCTGGTGGTTGACGACTCGGCAGTCCACCGCCAGATCCTGACCGGGGTCCTGGCGCGCGATCCGCACATCGAAATCGTTGGCTTCGCCACCAACGGCGTTGAGGCCGTGAGGGCAGTCGAGCAGTTGCGTCCGGACGTGATCACCCTCGACGAGAAGATGCCCGTGATGAACGGCCTCGAAGCTGCGCGGGAGATCATGCGCGAGCGGCCGACGCCGATCGTCCTGGTCACCTCGGCCGGTGGCGCCCGCGGCCGCGACCTTGCCGAAGCCGCGCTCGAGGCGGGCGCCCTCGCCGTCCAGGACAAGCGGTCACTGACGATGAGTGACGGCACCGCCGGCGACGAGTTGATACGGGTCGTGAAGAGCATGGCCGCGGTGCGGCTGGTGCGGCGGCGACGCGAGCCTCCGGCTCCGCCAGGCGTCACCCCTGGATCGAGCCTCTCCCAGAGGGAGAGGGAGGTCAGTCCGCCAGAAATCGTCGCGATAGGCGCCTCGACCGGAGGGCCGCAGGCCATCCGCGCGATCGCCGCGAGCCTGCCCGCGGATTACCCACTGCCCATTCTGGTCGTGCAGCACACGACGGCTGGCTACGCAAATACCTTCGTCGATTGGCTGCGCGCTGAGACGCCCGTGCCGGTCGAAGTGGCCAAGGATGGTCAACCGCTAGGTCGGCGAGGCATCTATGTCGCACCGACCGAACACCACCTGGTGGTGCGCGGGCGTCACCTGGCGCTGCTAGATGCGCCACCGTGCTCGCTGCACCGCCCGTCCGCGTCGGTCCTCTTCAAGTCGGTGGCGAACGCGTTCGGTCCGCGCGCGATTGGCGTGCTGTTGACGGGTATGGGTGATGACGGCGCTGCCGGTCTGGCCGAGATGCGCCAGGCAGGCGCCGTGACCGTTGCGCAGGACGAGGCCAGCTGCGTGGTGTACGGCATGCCGGCCGAGGCAATCCGCCTCGGCGCAGCCGACCACGTGCTTGCGCCCGAGGACATAGCTGGGCTGCTGGTGAAGCACGCCGCGTCACGCAAGGCGGTGGCATGAACCCGCTCGAGTTTCTGGGCGAGTTCCAGGCCGAGGCAGTCGAGAAGCTGGACATCATCGCTCACCAGCTGCTGCGTCTGGAGCGCGATGCCACCAACGCGCAACCCGTGCGCGAGATGTTCCTCGCTGCCCACACGGTCAAGGGCGGCGCGGCGATGCTGCGTCTGACCGACGTCGAAGCGCTCGCGCATGCGCTCGAAGACCTGCTCACCACGTTGCGGGACCAGGCATCTGGGCTGAACCCCACAACCGCCGACCTGTTGTTCCAAACCATCGACATGCTGCGCATGCTGGTGGCGTCGGCGAGCGCGGAGGCAATCGGCGCTGACCTGGATCCGAAGGTGGACGCATTCGTCACCCGCCTGCGCCAGAGCCCGATGGCGCCCGCGGCGCCGGCTACTGAGGCGGCGGGCGGCGCCGAACTGGCCGCTCGGCGGGCCCTGGTCGTGGACGACTCGACGACGGTCCGCGAGCTGCAGCGCACGCTGCTCGAGGGCGCTGGCTACGAGGTGGACATACTCGCCGCGGGCGATACGGCACTGTCGCGCGCGCTGCAGTCGAGATATGCCGTGGTGATCGCGGGCCTGGAGCTGAGCGGCCTGCACGGCCTCGAGCTGGCAACGGCGGTGCGGGCCGCGCCCGGCTACGCGACCGTGCCAATCGTGCTGCTCAGTAGTGACGCTGACGAAGTTCTCGCCGCTCGAGCCGAACAGGCGGGCGCGACAGCCCTGCTGCGCAAGAGTGGCGCTCGAGACAAGCAGCTGTTGAAGTTGCTCAGCGCGCTGCTTCCATAAGCCGCACCGCCGCCTGTCCGCGCGAGCGGACGCCGCTTGTCAGACTGAGGCGACAGCCGCCGCTTCGGCAGCGAAGACACGACCGCGGCCTGCTTCCTTGGCGCGGTAGAGCGCCGCATCAGCGGCACGGTACAGCGCTTGCAGGTCCACGCCGTGGCGCGGGAACTCGGCGACCCCAGCACTGAAGGCGACGCCAAACTCGCGTCCCTCCGCACCCGTGAACACCTCGCGGCGCACGGTCTCGAGCACGCGGTACAGGCGGGCAACGCTATCGCCCACGCCCATCGCGTACATGCCGATCACGAACTCCTCGCCGCCCCAACGAGCGACGACGTCTTCATCGCGGAACGAGCGCTTGAGCGCGATGCCCAATCGCCGCAGCACCTCATCGCCCGTGGCGTGGCCATGGCGATCGTTGACCAGCTTGAAGTGGTCGACGTCGACCAGCGCCAGCGACAGCGGCTGATTCTGTCGGCGGGCCAGCGCCAGCAAGTGGGTCATCAGCTCGTTCGACTTGTGCCGATTGGCGAGCTGGGTCAGCTGGTCGATTTCGGCCAGCGAGCGCAAGCGCGAGTCCTGCTCGGCCAGCCGCTTGTGCAGTGCGGTGACGCGCTCGGCAGCGATGAGTCGCAGGTGCAAGTCGTTGACGTCGAGCGTCTTGGCCAGGTAGTCATCAGCGCCGGCCTGCATCCCTTCCAGCGCGTGGCCACGGTCGCCGAACGCCGTCAGCAGAATGAAGTAGGTATAGGGCCCGTTGTGGGCGCGCACGAGTCGACACAGCTCGGGGCCTTCGATGCCCGGCATCAGCCAGTCGCTGATGATCACGTCGGCGCCCTGGGCACGGAACAGCTCCCACGCCTCACTGCCATCAGCAGCCGTCAAGCACTCGTGACCGAGTCCTTCGACTGCCGAACGCAGCATCATGCGCGAGGTGCGCCCGTCTTCGACGACCAGAACCTTCATTGCCCTTATCGGATCATCGGCCGGGCCAGGCCCCAGGTGAAGCCCATGCCCAGCACGAGGATGCTCGCCAGGGCGGCGCCGAAGGTGGTTGGCAGCGGCTGGGCGACGCGCTGGAACACCAGCCAGTGACAGACGAGGCCGAGGCCGCTGGTGACCGCCAGACCGAACGCCAGTCCACTGGCGCCCTCACCGGCGGCGAACCAGAAGATCGGCAGCGCCAGTGCCGCGTACACGGTCGAGGCCGCGGCCAGCGATTTCTGCTGGTCGCGCGCGGCCAGGATCGTCCCCATCAGCGTGGACAGCGCCAGCAGCACGCTCGACCAGCACAGGGCCGCGACCTCGTCAGCAGCCGCGAGATAGTCGGCGCCGAACAGCAGCAACACCACGTCGTCCCGAAGTGCGCTGATCAGCAGCGCGCCCGCGGTGCCGAGCGCGACGGTGCCAATCAGCGCGCCGCGCACCATCCGGTCGAAAGGCGAGTTGGCCGTGGTCGCGGCGCGTGAGAGGCCCGGGTAGAGCGCGGTGAAGGCCGTCACCAGCAGCATCTGCAGCGGTGTCACCAGGCGAAACCCGACGTTGTATAGACCGACCTCGGCCTGTCCGGCGCGCGCGGCCAGAAACAGAATCGGCACCTGACTGGTGAGCGCGGTGACGATGGCGAGCCAGTAGAACGGCAAAGCCGGTTCGAGTAGATCGCGGCGCCACTCGCTGTACATGATCCGCGACGACGTCTGGCTCAGCCAACCAGCACGACGCACCAGCACGATGTACGCCAGCACACGCACCACCTGAACAACCGCGAACGCAATGCTGACCGAGATCGGCGTGAGCCACGCTTCGGGCACCGTCCACGCCCAGACCAGCCAGGCGGCGGCACCAAGCAGACTGAGTGCCGACGAAAAGCTCATGCGTTGATGGCCGAATGCCACACTCTCCAGCAGATCCCACGCGCACAGACCAGCCATCGCCGCGACAGCCAACAAGCCGAGCGTTGGCGTCAGCTCCTCCTGGCTGAGCGCACTGTAGATCACGATGCCGACGCCGACCGTGGCGATGGGCGCGACGCGCAGCACTGAGGCTGCCGCGAGCAACTGGCGGGTGCGCCGAGGCTCGCGGGCGCATGCTCGAATGAGCACCTGGCGGGTACCAAGCCCAGCGAGCAACGCGCCCAGTACCGCCAGCGCCTGGACCAGGTTGAACGCGCCGTAGCCCTGCGGGGCCAGGACACGCGCGATGCGGATGGTCGCCAGCATGGCCAGCGTCTGGACCAACAGGTTCGAGGTCACCAGCAGTGACCAGTTGCGAGCGAACCGCGAGCGGGCAACCTCGCCCGCTGACTGCGCCAGCCCGACCCAGGCGCTCATCGTTCACCGCCCAGTGTGACAGATCTGTTTAGCCCGGTAGCGGCGGATTAGGCACAATCACGGCAACACTCAGCAGCACGAAGCCGAAGAACAGCAGCACGATGTGCAGCGGGTTGAGCCGAGCACGGACAGACCCGCCGGGCAGGCTGCGCCAGGTGCTGTTCAGACCGTACTGCGCCCAGCCGATGAGGGCGCCGCACAGGCCGTACACCAGCAGGGGGACCTCGATGGCGACGTCGCCGCGCATGACCGACGCCGTGCTGAGGAGATTGATGACGATCCACGCCACAGTCATCGCGAGCGGGTTGAGGATGGACGACGCCTCGTCGTTCGCCGCCAGCTGGGCGATGGTGCGCATGTGGGCGTGGAAGCGGAAGTAGCCATAAATGGGGACGAGCATCGCCAGGACGTGCCACACCGGCCGCTTGCCGCTGTCCTGGTCTTCTTGCTTCAGCTGCCACCAGGTGCGGCCGAGCCACCACAGCGCATACAGGCTGAAGGTGGCGATGACGAGGGCGGCGACGAGCCACGGACTGTGGGTTGCGCGCCAGGTTGGCTGGCGCACTGGCGCTTGCGCTTGTGGCGCTTCGACGTTGGTCGGGAGGACGGCGCCGCGCCAGCGCTCGTGCTGCTGCTCGTTGGGGTCCTGCGCCATCGTTACAGCACAATAGCCGACGTGCGGCTGGTTGTGGCCAATGCTGTGCTGCTGGCGGTGGTGGGGCTGGCCGTTGCGGGCGTGAGCGCGGTGTCGCGGTCGTCGGTGAGCGTCGAGGGCGCCGTGCGGCGCTATGCTGCTGCTATTACGTCAAGCGACCTTGAGGCTGCGCTGGCCGAGATCGCGCCGTCACAGCGGGAGATGTGGCGCGACTGGCTGGTTTCGCAGCTCGGGAACATTTATGAGGTGCGCGGCATCGCGGTGCGCACGCCCTCGCTGGTGCTGCGCGGTGGACCGTACGAGGTGACCGTGGTGCTGGACATCAACCGCGAATATGCCGACGAGCACTACGAGCCCACGACCACGGATCCTGTCGAGCAGGTGGACGGCACGTGGTATCTCAGCCGGCCACTGCTGGTCCACTAGTGGCTCCGAGGGGGTCAGTCTTTGCCGCGGGCGCGGAACTCGATTCTGATCGGCGTGCCCAGGAACCCGAAGTTGGCCCGCAGGGTGTTGTCCAGGTAGCGCACATAGCTGAAGTGCACCAGCCTGGGATCGTTGCAGAAGCACGTGAACTTGGGTGGCTCCACGCCCGTTTGCGCGGTGTAGTAGATCTTCAACGCGCGGCCCCGTTCGGTGAGCGGATGCGCATCCACCGCGTGGCGGATCACGTCGTTCAACTTCGGCGTCGGCACCCGCTTGGTGCGCTCCGCCTGCACCAGCAGCGCCGTGCCCAGGAGCTTCTCCACCCGCTGGTGCGTCCGAGCCGAGACATACAACACAGGCGCCCAGTCGGCGAACTTCAGCTCGCGCCGAATCACCTCCGTGTACTCCTCCTGCACCCGCGGATGCTTTTCGACCAGGTCCCACTTGTTCACGGCCACGATCAATCCGCGGGCTGCTTCGTCGACATAGCCAGCGACGTGTGTGTCCTGCGCCAGCACTCCCTCGGTGGCGTCGAACAGCAGCACGGCGACGTCAGAGCGCTCGATGGCCCGCACCGCCCGCAGCACGCTGAACTTCTCCACACCTGGCGCGATCTTCCCCCGCCGCCGGATCCCGGCGGTATCGATCAACGTGATCTTCTGCCCATCGCGCACGATGGTCGTATCGATCGCATCCCGCGTTGTGCCGGCCTCATCGCGAACGATCGTGCGCTGCTCACCGACCAGCGCGTTCACCAGACTGGACTTCCCCACATTCGGCCGACCCACGATCGCGAGCGCAACCGCGGGCCGCGGCACATCCTCAGCAGCCGCACGCGGAAACCACTCGATGATGGCGTCGAGCAGATCGCCTGTTCCTTCGCCATGCAGGGCTGAGATGAGGATCGGCTCACCGAGCCCAAGACCCGAGAACTCGGCCAGCGCGTCCTGCTGGCGGCGCTGGTTTTCGGCCTTGTTGGCGGTGAGGATGACTGGCGTGCGACGGGTCGAGCGGCGCAGGAACTCAGCCACTTCGAAATCCGCGGCGGTGAGCGCGGAGGAGGCGTCGACCACCCAGACGATAACGTCGGCCTGCCGCATTGCCTCCTCGGCCTGCAGTCGAACATCGTCCAGCAAGTCGCCCGAACCGGTCTCCAGGCCGATGCCGCCGGTGTCGATGACCGTGAACTCGCGGTCGCGCCATTCGACCGTTCCATACAGCCGGTCCCGAGTGGTGCCAGGCAACTCGTGCACCACCGCGCGATGCTCGCCGATGAGGCGGTTGAACAAGGTGGACTTGCCGACGTTGGGTCGGCCGACGAGCGCTACAAGAGCCATGGTCGACTAGCCCGCGGGCACCGCCGTGGGCGTCGGCACGGGAGTGGGCGGCACCTCGCGCAATTCGACCGTGACTCGGGTCGGCTGTACGTTGTCGAGGTTCAAACCGGTGGGGAGCTGCACGCGCGGCTCGATATCCCAGCGACCAGCCCCCTTGCCGGTGAGATCCAGGATGACTCGGAAGTCGGCCGCATTCAGCGCCAGCGACGTGAAGGCGGGCGCTGGTCCGCGCGCGGTGACGGAAACGGGGTTCGGCGGCCGCACCAGCTGCATGTTGCCGGCCAGGTTGATGACCGACGGTGGCACGTTCACGGTCTGCGACACGGTGAGCGTGGTCACCCGAACGGTAACGGTCACGGTTTGGCCCGGTTGCAGCAGGAGCGTGCCTTGCCGCGGATTGAGCTGCACGCTGCGCACGACCGTGGTGGAAATGCCGTTGACGTCGATCGACTGGGTTGGCACGAAGTCGGCGGCCTCGAGCTCGGCGGCATTGCCCTGCAGCGTCGCGGTGGTCGGACTTACCTCGATCGGCTGCAGCACGTAGCCCGGCGCGGGATTGCCGGCTACGACGGCTCGAACGCCAACCTCCTTGTACTGCGTCTGCTGCGTGATCGGTACGGCGACCGTGACCGCTGGCGGCGTGAGGCGCAGGTTCAGATCGCGCAGGTCGTTGCCGCGCTCGTCCAGGATGCGCGGGGTGTTCACGCCGTTGACGCCGACCGTGACCCGTTCAACGCTGACGTCGACGACGGCTTCGAAGGCGCGCCCAACAAGGCTCGATGCGCCGGCGACGGTCAGGCGCGTCGGGTCGACGGTCGGCTGGCCCACCTGATACCCGGACGGGACCTGGCCGGTGATATTCACGCGCACTGGCAATGGCTGCTCGCGGACTTCTTCCAGGCGCAGTCGGGCGGTGCTGGGATCGGGGGTAACGTCGCGCACATCGGGGTCGGTGGGGGCCACGGTGATCGGCAAATCGTTGTCGCCCGGGCCGGCGTTGGTGGCATCGACCTGAGCGCTGAAGCCGCTATCAGCGCGCAGTCGATTCAACACACTGGTCGGTGCCCGCACCGAAAGACGGACTGGCGGTGGCTGGGTGACCACGACCAGACCAGGACGGACGTTGACTGGCTGCACGGGCGTCACCCCGGTCAACTCCTTGCGGCCCTCGGGATTGGTCTCGCTGAGGGCAACCAGGTACAGCAGGATCGCCAGCACCAGGGCGAATGCGGCGCGTCCAAGGTCGATCGACAGCGGCAGCCGCATCAGGCACTCTCAGACGTGGGACTAGCCGCCTCAGGCGGGGTGGGCGAGGGTATTGGCCGCGGACCAGGGCCACGACCGTTCGAAGCAGCCGCCCCACGCTCGAGGATCGACAGCACCTTGCGCAGTCGCGGCTCGCTCAGGTTGCGCACCATGCGCCCGGCGTTGGCGAGCGAGATGTTGCCCGTTTCTTCGGACACGACGACTGCGATGGCGTCGGACACCTCGGTGATGCCGATGGCGGCGCGATGGCGCGTGCCCATGTGCTCGACGGTGGGCGAACGGGCCAGCGGGAGCACGACCGCCGCGGCCACGACACGGTCACCATGAATGATCACCGCGCCATCGTGCAGTGGTGAGTTCGGCCAGAAGATATTCAGCAGCAGCTCGGTGGAGAGCAATGCGTCCATGCTCACCCCGTTCGCCGAGAAGTCGCCCAGCGGTGTGGAGCGCTCGATCACGAGCAGGGCGCCAAAACGCCGTTCGGCGAGCTGCTGCGATGCCGCGGCCACGGTATCGGCCAGCCGCGTGTTGGTGGAGATCACCGTGGTACGCGGGATCAGCGATCCGGCGCGGCCGAGCTGCTCGAGCGCGCGGCGCAACTCAGGCGCGAACAGTACCGGGATGGCGAAGATCAGCGCCGGGATCGACGCTCGCAGCAGGAACTGCAGCATCGTCAGGTTGAACACGTTGCTGAGGAAGAACCCGAGGGCGAGCAGAGTGAGAATGCCGCGCACCAGCGTCGCCGCCGACGTGCCCGCGATCAGGCTGAGCAGCCAGTACAGCAGCAGGGCGACGATGATGATGTCCAGCAGCGAGCTGACTCCGAAGCGTCCCGACAGAGAGCTCGAAACGCTCAGCAGCAGGTCGAGCACGCGCTGGATACCCACGTTGACGTCCATCCACTACATCACTCCTGCGCCAGCAGCCGCACCAGGAGCGCCTTCTGCACGTGCAGGCGGTTCTCCGCCTGGTCGAGCACGATTGACGCGGGTCCATCTAACACGTCGTCGGTGATTTCCTGATTGCGATGCGCCGGCAGGCAGTGCATCGCGAACGCGTACGGATCGGCCAGCGCCAGCAGCTCCTTGTTGAGCTGATACGGGCGGAAGACCGGCGCACGCAGGTCGGCCTCACCTTCTTGACCCATGCTGTACCAGGCGTCGGTGTAAACCGCCTCCGCGCCAAGCACTGCCTGGCGAGGATCCCGAAACAGCTCGACGGAGCCGTCGCCGTGGGTGGCGGCCTCCTCGAGGGCCTTTGGCTCGGGCTCGTACCCATCCGGGCACGCCATGCGTAACTCCATTCCGAGCCGCGCAGCAGCGATGGCCAGCGAATTTGCCACGTTGTTGCCATCGCCCACGTACGCCAGCTTGAGGCCGCGCAGGGAGCCGCGACGCTCCAGGAGGGTCATGAGGTCGGCCAGCACCTGGCACGGGTGTTCGAGATCGGACAACGCGTTGATCACCGGTACGGAGCTGTTGTCGGCAATCTGCGTCACGTCCGAGTGCAGGAACACACGGGCGACGATGGCGTTGACGTAGCGGCTCAGGACACGCGACGCGTCGGGGATGCCCTCACGCTGGCCGAGCTGGATCTCGGCTGGGGACAGATACACAGCGTGGCCTCCCAACTGCAGCATCGCCACCTCGAACGACACGCGCGTGCGCAGGCTTGGCTTCTGAAAGACGAGCGCGGCGGTCTTGCCTGACAGGAAGTGCGGCGTGTGGCCGCGGGCGAGATCGCGCTTCAACTCGATGGCATGTTCGAGCAGGTCCAGGATCTCGTTCGTCGACAGATCGGCGACACTGAGATAGTGGAGGCGGGAGGGCTCGGCGTCCCCGCGAGGGGGATCAGCCGGCCGCGCGGGCTGCGCCGCGCGAGGCGCAACCGGCGACACGTGGGCAGTATACAGGCGGCTCAGCGTACTGGGGTGGGTGTTCTGATGGGCGTCGGCTGGGGCGCGGGTGTCCGATTCGGCGTGGGCGTCGCGAGTGCGCCGTTGCCGGGCGTCGCGGGCGGCGGGGTCGCGGGCAGGCGCAGCGTCGGCAACGGCTGCGCGGTCGTGTGCGGTGTCGTGCCTGGCGTGGTGCTACTGGTGATCGTTCCCGAAGGGCGCGCGGTCGCTAGCGTGGGTGTCCGTACGCTGGCCGTCGGCAGCGCGGGTGTCGCGTTCTCGACATTACGCGGCTTCGGCGTGGGGGTTGGCGAGGCGGCGGCGGGAGCCGGTGCGCGCGGTGGCGGGTTCGCGGGCACGCTCCGCGGCACGGCGGGCTTCTCCGCGATCACGGGCGCGCTGAACGGCGTGGACGTGGGCGTCGAGGCCGCTGGCCTGGCAGTGAGAGTCGCCACCCGCACGGTGACGGTCGGTGGCGCGGTTGGCTCGTCGACGACCGCCGGGATGACGATCACTTCGGGCGTCGGCTCCGGCGTCAGCAGCCGCTGCGCAGCCAGGGTGGCTTCTTCGACCTCGACATGCCGCAGCAGGATGGTGCTGCCGAGACCAAGCAGATAGCCCGCGCATGCCATCAGGAACACGATCGCCGCCAGGACGTAGCTCACGCGCTGGACGTCCGTCAGCCCGTCGTACCAGATGACCAGGCGGCGCACCCGGCGCGGATACCCGGCGAGGTAGACAGGCCGGGGCAGCCTGGCCCGCCGCTGGAGCATCACAGCTTGATGACCTTGATGGTGGTGATGCTGACGGCCTGGCGGATGCGCTCGACCACCTCGGACGGGACTGGCTCGTCCACGGCCAGGATCATCAACGCGTCACCGCGTGGCGCCTTGCGGCCGACCTGCATCGACGAGATGTTGATGTCCGCTTCACCCAGCAGCGTGCCGACCAGACCAATCATGCCCGGGCGGTCATTGTGCTGTGTCACGAGCAGGTAGCCCGGCGTGGGCGGCAGGTGCAGCTCGTAATCGTCGATCTGCACGACGTGCGCACGACCATCGGAGATCACCCCAGCCACACTCGTTTCCCCCGAGCCCGTCACGACCGTGACCCGCACCAGGTTCGTGTAGTGGGTGGGTGTGCTCGAACGCGTCTCGACCACCTCCAACCCGCGCTGTTGCGCCAGCAGCCGCGCATTGACGAGGTTAACGGGCGTGGCGGAGATCGGTTCCAACAGCCCGCCTACGGCCGCCGCGGTCAGGACGCCGACATTGTGCTCCGCGATTGCGCCACGATAGGCGATCTCCGCCGAGCGCACGTGACCATCCGCGAGCTGGGTAGCGAGCTTGCCGAGCATCTGCACGAGCCCGAAATAGGGCTGCAGCACCTCGGCTTCTTCGGCGCGCAAGCTCGGCGCATTCACCGCGAACTGGGCCGGCCGACCGTCCAGCACTGCCAGCACCTCCTCCGCGACCTGGGCGGCGACATTGGCCTGCGCCTCGACGGTCGATGCCCCTAGATGCGGCGTCGCGACGACCTTGGGATGCCGCGGGAGCGGATCGTCGGCGCCGACCGGCTCCTCGTTGAATACGTCGACACCCGCGCCCGCAAGCTGACCGGAGTCGAGCGCTTGCAAGAGCGCGGGTTGATCGACCAGCCCTCCACGCGCGCAGTTGATCAGGAACGATCCGCGGCGCATCTTGCTCAAGCGTTCGTGGCTTATCAGACCGCGGGTGGTTTCCGTCAGCGGTACGTGCAGCGACACGAAGTCCGACTGCTCGAGCACGGTATCCAGCTCGACCGGCTCCAGACCGGTGCGCCGGACGTGATCGTCGGGTACATACGGGTCATACACCAGCACGCGCATCTCGAGACCAAGCGCCCGCCGCCCGACCTCGCTGCCCACGCGGCCGAGGCCGACCAGCCCGAGGGTTTTGCCGCTCAGCTCTGAGCCCACGTACGCGCCGCGCGCCCACTCGCCACGTTTCAGCGACGCGTCGGCGGCGGCGACCCGGCGCGCGAGCGCGAACATCAGCGCCAGCGTGTGCTCGGCGGCGGCAACCGCGTTGCCGCCCGGCGCATTCACGACGACGATGCCGCGCTCGGTCGCAGCATCGACGTCGATCGTGTCCACGCCAGCTCCAGCACGACCGATCACGCGCAGGCGCGGCGCCGCGTCGAGCAGCTCGACAGTCACGCGGGTCTCGCTCCGCACCAGCAGGGCATCCGCCTCCGCGAGCAGGCTACGCAGCGCCTCGGGTCCACCGCCCGCGACCGTTTCGACGCGCGCGCGTTCGCGCAGGATCGCCAGGCCCTCCTCGGCAATGGGGTCGGCGACGAGCACCAGTGGCTGCGTCACTACTCAGGCGGCGGGGCGGTTTGCGCCAGTAGCCGCTTGGAGCTCCACTTGAAGGGCGCGCACCGCGCGAGTGAGCTCGTCCTCCTCGACTCGGCCGAGGTGACCGATGCGCACAATCTGCCCGTCCAGGCGGCCCTGGCCCCCGGCCAGGACGACATCGTGCCGCTCATGCACCTGGCGGAGAAGCGCTTTGGCGTCGACTCCAGCTGGCACGTAGGCGGTCGTCACCGTCGGCGAGGCGAAGCGCGGATCGGCGAGCAAGCGCAAACCCAGATCGGTGAGCAGCTGGCGCGTGTGCCGGCCCACTCGTTGGTGGCGCGCGAAGATGCGCTCGAGGCCCTCCTCGCGCATCAGCTTCAGCCCTTCTTGCAGCGCGTAGAAGAGGCTCACGGCGGGCGTCCAGGGTGTGCTGCCTTCACCGGCGGCCTTCTTGTGCGGCTGCCAGTCGAAGTACATGCGTGGCAACTTCGCTTGCTTGTTCCGCTCCCAGGCGCGCGGCGAGATGGCCACGAAGGCCAGCCCAGGCGGGACCATCCAGCCCTTCTGCGACCCCGCTACGAGGACGTCCAGGCCCCACGCTTCGGGCTGCACAGCGACCGAGCCAACTGAGCTGATGCCATCCACCAGCAACAGCACGTCGGGGCGGACGTCGCGAACCGCGCGCGCGATCTCGGGCAGCGGGTTCAAAACACCCGTCGAGGTCTCGTTGTGGGTGACGAAAACCGTGTGGATGTCGGGGCGTTCCTCGAGCTTCTGGGCAATGGTGCTTGGATCGGCGGCCTGACCGTCGTCGAACCGCAGCGGCAGCACGTCGACGCCGTAGGTTCTGGCGATGCTCGCGAGGCGATCGCCGAAGTAGCCGATGCTCACGGCCAAGAGCGGCTCGTTCGGGCTGAGCGTATTGGGGATCAGCGACTCGAGCCCGCCCGAGCCAGAAGCCGTCAGGATGACGATGTCGTGCTGGGTCTGGAAGCCCCACTGCAGGCCGCTCAGACACTCACCCAGCACGGCGGCAAATTCGGGCCCACGGTGAGCGATCATGTCGCGCGCGAGCGCCTCGCGCACGGTCGCCGGCAGCGGCGTCGGTCCCGGCGTGCGCAGGTTCTGAGACGCCATGTTTTTCGAGCGGATCATAACCGAGGAAAGTGGCGGACGATCAGGAGCAATCCTTTCTGGAGTGTGACGCGTACCTCAGCTGCGCGCGGCTCGTTGCTCACGCCGCGCGTAGCTCCCAGGGTCAGTGGCTCACCGTGTAGCGGGTACAGCATGCCCTCGGTGGTGACCCCTGCGCAGTCATCGACGAGCGGCACGAGCGAGATCAGCTCGTCTGGCTCCGGCGTCCAGCCATGGGCCTCGCCGCCGCGCAGCAAGCGTGCCTCGTTGTGCTCATCCAACAGGACCACGCCGGGCGCGCGCAGCAGCAGGAGCACGTTGGCGAGGGTCATGTCCAGACGAGGACCGTTGAGGAAGCCGAGCAGCAGGAGCTCGCCTGGCTGCTGTTCGAGTGCGTGCTGCAGCGCTAGCTCCGAGTCGGTAGCATCCTTGGCCCGCGGGTAGAGCTCGAAGCGCACATCGCCAAGCTGCTTGCGCGTGGCCGCGTCCAGCGAATCCTGATCGCCGATCACGATGTTCGGCCGGAGACCGAACGCCAGCGCGGTGGCTGCGCCGCTGTCGGCGGCGATCACGTAGGGATTCGTCAGTGCTGCGAGGCGCGCGCGCAAGCGAGGGGTGGCGTCCAGCGGCGCCCCAGCGAAGATCACGGCTGGCCGCTCCTCGGCGGGCACGACTTTCTAGGCTAGTAGACTCAGGGTATGCAGGAGCCGCAGGCCTTCTGCCGCGCGGTCATGCACGAGTACGAACGTCAGTGGTCGCGCACCAGCGGCCATGGCGTGCGCCATCCCCTGCGGCTCAAGATGGAGCGGTTGCAGAACTGGTGCGATCAGGCGTGCTCGCCAGCTGACTTCGAGACACGCCTGAGCGATGCGCAGCGCTCGGAGGATGTCGGGCAGGCGCTGCTCGCGGACGAATTGCTGCCGCTGTGGCGCTCGGTGTGCGCCGGCGGGACGCTGCCGTTCTCGAAGGACTAGGCCGCGCGGAGATCGCCGGGGCCGATGGCAGGCTGTTGCTGGGCGGCCGCGGCTTGCTGCTGCGCGGCGGTGCGTTGCGCGGCGATCTGGGTGGCCATGAAGGGCGTGATCGACTCGTCAGGTTCGAGGTACAGGTTGCCGCCGCATTCGCCACAACGCGAGCCGTTCTTGCCGGCCACGGGTCGATGCACCCGCTGATTCGGCACGAAAACCCCGTTCATTAACTGGCCCGCGGCACGTCCACACATCACGCATTGGACGTTGAACACCTGAATCAGCCGTGGAACCCTGGACATCAGTGCCCTCCCGAGTCGGTCGCGTGAAGCGCCCAATGCACGTTCCGTGCCAGTACCGGGATGAGCTTTTAGGAAATTTGTGCACTTCGTTCCCGCGCTCGCTTCGGTCCGCTCGGGCGCCGCTGGTCGCGTCGCCCGGACGCCCTTCGGGCTGCTCCCTGCGCTCCCGCTCGGCATACCCTTCAGAGCGGCGCCCCCTTATGCCGCTGGGCAGGAGGGAAGCCAGGGAACTTGCTCCGTGGTGGGGTTGCTGTCGCATTGCCCGCGGCTTGCACGCTTGTGGCGGGCAGCAGCCGGTCATGGCCTTTTGCTCGCCCTCACCCTAGCCCTCTCCCAGAGGGAGAGGGGACAAGCAGTGCCTGCCAGCGGAGCATCACGCTTACAGTCCGACCCTGGGTGCCCTCCTGCCCAGCGGCATAGGGGCGCCGTTCTGAAAGGTATGCCGAGCGGGAGCGCAGGGAGCAGCCCGAAGGGCGTCCGGGCGACGCGACCAGCGGCGCCCGAGCGGACTGGAGCGAGCGCGGCCCACTCCCGAACGTAGATTTCCTAAAATATCAGCGCTTACGCGTAGAGGCCGCGCAGTGATCTGGCTTCTATGATGCGTTCTACTGCCAGGATGTACGCCGCCGTGCGGGCGTCGACTTCGAAGCGCTCTTTGGTTGACCATACGGCGTCGAACGCGGCCACCATCTTTTCTTCTAGCCGCTCGTTGACCTCGGCTTCCTTCCAGAAATAGCCGTAGCGATCCTGCACCCACTCGAAGTACGAGACGACGACGCCGCCGGCATTGGCCAGGATGTCGGGCACGACCAGCACGCCACGCCGAGCCAACTGCTCGTCGCCGTCGGGCGTCGTGGGCCCGTTCGCGCCCTCGACGATGATCCTGGCGCGAATATCCGACGCGTTGTCCCCGTTGATCTGCCCCTCCATGGCGGCCGGCAGCAGTACGTCGACCGGCAGCCGCAGCAGCTCCTGGTTGTCCAGCAAGCGCGTCCCCGGAAACCCGCTCAGCTGAGCTGTCTCGCGGTAGTACGCCAGCACTCGCGGCATGTCGAGCCCACGCTCGTTGTAGATCGCACCGCTCACATCGGACACGGCGACCACACACGCTCCCGCCGAGTGCAGCAGCTTGGCAGCATTCGAGCCGACATTGCCGAAGCCCTGAATCGCCACCCGTGCCCCGTTGAGGTCGCGGCCAACGCGCCGCAACGTCTCGCGAGTGACGAACAAGAGCCCGCGTCCGGTCGCTTCCAGCCGCCCGCCAGAGCCGCCCAACGCGATGGGCTTGCCGGTCACGACGCCGGGCTCCACGTAGCCCTTCTTCATCGAGAACGTGTCCATCACCCACGCCATGACTTTGGGGCTGGTGCCCACATCGGGCGCGGGAATGTCGACCGTTGGGCCGATCAGGTCGAAGATCTCGGAGATGTAGCGGCGCGTGATGCGCTCCAGCTCACCTTGCGAAAGCTTCTGCGGATCGCACGCGACGCCGCCTTTGGCGCCCCCGAACGGGATATCGACGATGGCGCATTTCCAGGCCATCCACGCCGCCAGCGCCGTGCAATCGTCGAGGTTGACGTCGGGGTGGTAGCGGATACCGCCCTTACCTGGTCCGCGGGAGTTGTCGTAAATGACGCGATAGCCATCGAAGACCTTGAGATGGCCATCGTCCATCATCACCGGCACCGAGACGATGACCTGCCGCCGTGGGTGGCGCAGGGGCTCGAGCGCATCGACGTCGGGGTGCAGGACCCGCGCCGCGCGGTCGATCTGTTCGAGCACATCGTCGAACGGGTTGTGGTGGACTCGCGCCGGCGTGCCTGACTTGAACGCCGAGCGCACACGGCCCAGCGTGGCCGCCGCGCCACCATTGCCATTTTTAAGAACGCTAGTCATCGCAGACCGTCCCCGTCCCATAAGGGGCATCCTCCTCGACATTGAGGCGGATCGGCGTCGCAGCGACGCTGCCGCGACGCGTCCTACGCCAACGATCATAGGACACGCCGCGGCGCGGAGAGGGATATGAGGGGGTTGTTGACGGGTTGAGGGTTAGCTCACGACAGCAGGAGCGCGCGCGGCGCCGCGGCCGCGCCAGGCTGGCACGATCAGGCTGGACATGACCAGGCCGCACATCAGGTACAGCAACGGGATCCCGCCAACTGCCACAAGGACTGAGCCGAAGATTGGTCCGATCCCCCAGCCCAGACCCTGCGCCGAGGACGCGGCGCCGAACGCGACACCCTCACGCCCAGCCGGTGCCTTGAGCTTGGTCAACACGCTCAGCGAGGCGGTGACGCCCGCCAGCCAGATGCCGAGCACCCCACGCAAGGCCAGGAACAACCCGATCGTCGGTACGAGCGCTTGCACGATCAGCACGAGCGCGCACCCGCCGAGCGAGAGCACGAGCAGTCCGTACGGACCATTCTGATCGGTCCACTTGCCCAGGAATGGCATCCCCAGGGCAGCAGTCACTGCCGTGGCCGTGATCGACAGGCCAGAAGCCAGCTCGGGTGTGAGCCAGTCCGGTCGCTGCATGTCCTGCAGGTAGAGCGGCAGTAGGCCGACCGCTGCCGAAAAGACGAACTGCGTTCCCAATTGCAGGATGAGCAGGTTGCGGAACGACGGCCACATGAAGCCGCCGAAGATTCGGGCGAAGACGCTGTCGTGGCCACCACTGCGCCGCGCCTTGGCCCGCACGTGGGCTGGCTCGTCGATCCAGAACACCGCCATCAGGCCGCCAATGAGCAGCATGATCCCGCCCGCGATGAACGAGCCGCGGAAGCCGAGGCCCGCGACGGTCACACCGCCGATCGCGGGGCCGACCGTGTTGCCGATCTGCACGGCAGTCGCGATCAGCCCGAGCGCGAATCCAGCCTCACCCGCGGGCACGATGCCCGCGACCAGCGCCGCCGCGGCAGCCTGCGAGCCGGTGACAGCGCCCTGAATGATGCGCAGTCCGAGCAACTGCCAGACATCACCCACGTAGCCCATGGCGGCGATGACGACGGCACCGCCGATCATCGAACGCACGAGCATCGGCTTGCGGCCGTAGCGGTCGGCCAGCGCGCCCCACACCGGCGCGATGAACGCCATACTGAGCGCGGCCGACCCCTGCACGATGCCTGACCAGAGCGCGACTTCAGAGCGCTCATGGACCCCGAGTGCCTGGATATACAGCGGCATGAACGGCATGGACAGGCCAAAGCCGATCATGGTGAAGAACTGGGTGATCGCCGCGATCCAGGTGATGCGCTCCCAGGCGGGCATCGCTGGTGGGCTCATCAGACGGAGCCAGCGCGGCCTGGTCTGCCTCGCCCCGCCGCTGGGCTGGAGACGGCGGGCAGGGGCGGACATTCGGCTAGAGTCTAGCGTCAGGCCTCATCCTGAGGCGAAGCCGATGGACCTACGGTCGCGTTCGTAGATCCTTCGCTGCGCTCAGGATGAAGCGCGCTCGCGCTCAGGATGAAGCGTGCTCGCCCTCAGGATGAAGCGCGCTCGCCCTCAGGAGAAGCGTGCTCGCGCTCAGGATGAAGCGCGCTCGCCCTCAGGATGAAGCGCGCTCGCGCTCAGGATGAAGCGCGCTCGCGCTCAGGATGAAGCGCTGAGAACGGCGTACCGCAAGAACAGCTCGCCGTCATGGTCTTGTAATGAAAGGAGCCTCAGCCGCAGCACGCCGAAGGCGCCCCCGTGGACGATCGTGAGCGGATCGTCACCACCAGCCAGTTTGGGCGCCAGCGTGAAGTACAGCTCATCGACCAGCCCAGCCTGCAGGAGTGCCGCGTTGAGCCGCGGACCACCTTCGCACAGAATGCGCTGCACGCCGCGTTGGGCGAGGTCGTCGATGGCCGCGGGAACGTCGGCGACGCGGACGACTTGCACTGAATCGGGCACGCGGACCGGGCGGTCGGACGTGATGTACACGACCGTCGCGGACTGGTAGTACGGGTGCTCGAACGGCAGGTTGCCGCTGGCGGTGATGATGGCGCCCAGGGGTTGCGGCGTTTGGCCGCGCGCGGCGCGCTGTTCGACGAGGTGCGGTGGCACGCGCGCGGACAGCGGATCGGCGCGCACGGTGCCAGCGCCATGCAGCACGACGTCGAAGTCCGCGCGCAGCTGGCGCATGTGCTGGCGGTCGAGCGCGCTGCCGATCCCGGTAGCGGTGCCGCCCAACGCGGCGCGACCGTCCACCGTGGCAACCATGTTGATGGCCAGGTGGGGCCGGGTCGGCATCGGGTTAGCGTGTCAGGCCGGTGGACGTCGTCGCGCCCAGGCCAGTCGGACGGGCGAAGTACGTGGTGCGCTCGACCACGATGGGGCGATCGGCAGTTACGCGCAGGGCAACATTCGTGTCCGGCACCTGCGGGTTGATGTCGAGCGTCATGCGCGTGGTCGGTGCGATGCTGAACCGCTGCGGCGGCGGTGCGTCACCCTCCTGGGGGCGGTACTCGACCTGGACGTTCACGACCTGTGTCTGCGGATTGAGCACCGCCAGCTGCTCCTCGAACGAGCCCGCTGTGGAACCCTCGGGCAGGAACCACTCTACGGCGGGTATCGCCACACCAGCCGCGTCGAAGCCCGCGCGGCCGCCATCGAAATACACCGCGCGCTCGGCGACGATCGGCTGATCCGACTCGATGCGCATGCCGTAGACGGAGTTCGGCAGCAGCGGGTCGGTAAACAGGCTGTTGCGCGCGTGCGGCAGCACGAACACCGGTTGTGGGATGACCTGTCCGCCTTCGGTCATGAACGAGACGCGGACGCTGGCGGGGGTGTTGCCTGGGTTCTCGAGCAGCAGCCAGGTATCGAAGCCGGCGCGGCTGGCCCCGGCCGCGAAGTACCAGTTTCGGCCTGGCTCGGCCGTGGCCAACGTGTCGTGGCCGCCCTGACCACGGTCGAAGTACATCGCGCGCTCGACGACAATCGGCTGGTCGGCGCTGACCTGGGTGGCGAAGCCGGACGTGGTGAACAGCGCGTTGACGTACACCGATCGGCGGCCCATCGCCGGGACCAGCTCAACGTGCTCGATCACGGTGCCGTCCTCACGGAAGAAGCGCAGCCGCGTCAGGGTGGGCACCGTGTTCGGGTTGAGCAGCAGGATCCACGTGTCGAACGGCGTGACCGTGGAGCCTTCGGCCAGGTACCAGGTGCGCGCGGGCTGGCGGGCGCCGGGTGCGGAGTGGCCATCGTGCCCGAAGTACATCGAGCGCTCGACGTACACGGGCAGGTCGGTCGTGACGATGGTGGCGAATTCGTCGTTGGGCAGGACGTCGCTCGTATTCAGCGTTGCCCGCGAATTGGGCGCCAGCAGCATGTCGAACGGTGTCTGGCGACCGCTCGGCGACACGAACAGGAAGTGCGCAATCGTCGACTGCTGGTTCGGGTTCTGGAGGGCAAAGCTCACCTCGAATGGCGACTGCGTGCTGCCCTCGGCGAAGTACCAACGCCGCGACTCGCGCGGCAGCGGCGGCTGCGGCGGGATGTCCGCGGACTGCGGTCGTTCCGGCTGGAGCGCGACGCGGGTGGGATTCAACGGCGGCACCCCGAGCCGCAGCATCGCTACCGCGCGACTCACGTTGAGGATGCCGGCACCGTAGCCCTGGTCCGTAATGCTCACGCGATCGGCGCTGGCCTGCAGCGTCTCGACGATGTCGCCCGCCTCGAGATCGGGGCGCAGACCCCACAGCAGCGCGGCGGCGCCCGAAACGTGGGGCGCGGCGATCGAGGTGCCCGACTGAGAGGCGTACGCGCCGCGACCGGCGCCGGCCCAGGCTGTGCTGGCGACGTCAACACCCGGCGCCGCGAGCGCGACATACGGTTGGCGCTGCGAAAACGGCGCCAACTGGTCTTGATCGTCGATCGCCGCGACCGCCACCACGCCGCCGAACGCGGCCGGGTAGTTGATGGCGTTGTCGCGATCGCCAGTGTTGCCGGCGGCCGCAACGACCAGCGCGCCCTTGTCTTGCGCGTAGTTCACTGCCGTCTCGAGCGCGGCCGAGTAGCGACTGCCCGTGGAGCTGATGTTGATCACCCGCGCGCCGTTGTCGGCCGCGTACAGGATGGCTTTGACCATCGCGCTGTCGGGGCCGCGACCGTCCGCGTTGAGTGCCTTGATCGGCAGCAGCTTCACGTGCCACGCGATGCCGGTGACGCCATCGCGGTTGTTGCCAACCGCGCCGATGATGCCCGCGACCGCCGTGCCATGTGACTCATCGTCCTGCGGCCGCGCGGTGTTGCTGAGAAAGTCGTAGCCGAGGTCGAGCAACAGATTCGACCGCAGATCGGGATGGTTGAGATCGACGCCGGTGTCAAGGACGCCGACGATGACATCGCTGGCGCTCGGCCGCAGGTCCCACGCCTGCTCCATGCCGATGCGGCGCAGGTTCCACTGGTACATGCGGTACAGCGAATCGTTGGGGGCGATTTCGGCGACTTGCTCGCCCTCCTCCTCCGCGGCTCGAACGAGGTCGGACCGCTGCAGCAAGAGGTCGAGCACGCGCTGCACATCGGAACCGGCGGGTAGCGCCGCGCGGTACACCTTCAGCGGCTGCAAGCGTTCGAGGATCCGCGCGCCGCTGGCGGTGATCAGCTGCTGAGCGAGCTCAGTACTGGCACCGTCGGCAAGGGTGACCAGGAGCGTCGAGTCGGGCCCGAGTGCGATCGCGGGGAGAGCTCCGAACGCGATGCACAGGCTCAGAGCCAGCGCGGCTATCGCGAGAGCAGGTCGTGTGAGCAAGCAGGCTCAGCGCCAGGCTTTCGCCACGCGCATGCGTTCGTCGAAGACCCGTTGAACTGCGCGCACGCGGCCCTGATTCAACGCCACATTCTGTCCCTTGCCGACCAGCCGTCGCAGAACGTCTTCGAGCGACGCGAGTCGGGTCATCGGCGTGCTGCACCCCTCGTCCCGCAGTTGCACGTGGTCATTGGTGAAAACGACCACCGCGCCGGTCGGCACATCGGCGAGATCCGACTCGGTGAGCAGCTTGCGCAAGCGTTGCAGCTGGCGCGCGGCCTCGACGTTGGGGTTGCTGAAGCCGGGACCGATGAAGCGGCTGAAGCGGCCGGTCTTCGCAGCCCAGACGTCGCGGCGGCAGGTGATCTCGCCCGCTTCCTGGCGAACGATCAGCACGTGGACACCACCCGGGCTGACCAGGATGTAGTCCGGCATCGTGGACGACAGAAAGGCATACAGCTTGTAACGCTCGTCCAGCCCACGTATTGCCTTTCCGAGTGGCTCGTCCTGGCGGTGGCGAGGCCCCCAGCGCCGAAGCTGCGTCTGGCCCACCGTATATAGCAGCAGACCTACCACGATGGCGCCCCACGCGAGAAACGGGATGTCGCGGGTGATGTCGATCTGCAGCGAGATCGCCAGACCAATCGCGAAGACGGCGAGCGCGGCGAGATGGAAGCCCAGCCCAAGGCGGACTCGGTTGCGCACGAGCTGTTGGTTGGCAACGAGCTGCATGTTGGGCGGGCGGCCGCCTCCGTGCGCGATTATCTGAGGCATGCACAAACGGCGTCAACGATGGCCCGCCGCCTGGCACGGTGTCATCCCGAGCTTGCGAGGGATCTCGGCTGCTGGCCATGAGATCCCTCGGCTCGTTCCTCGCCTCGGGATGACAGCCTTCGTGGCGTCAGCGATGCTGGTCTTGTCAGCGTGCGGCGCCGGTGCGACTACGCCCACGCCGCCGACCGCGGTCGCGACCCTCGTGGCGAACATCCAGGCAACGGCACAGCCGCTGGCGAACCGCGTCGCCGGCGGGCTGTCGAACCTGCCCGCGCCGGATGTCGGGCGGCTGATCGGTACAACCATGGGCGCCAGCATGGAGATCACGACGACGCCGCCGGACACGCCCAACGACCAGGTCACTGAGGCGAGGCTCAACGGCACCGATCGCAGCGGCGCCTGGGGCAAGCTCGATCAGCAAGCGCGGCGGGCGTTCGCTAGCGCGGGGCTGCAGCTGGCGCGACAGGCCTTTCCACATGCCCAGCTGGACCTGACCGTGGTGGACACCAGCGGCAACCAGTTATTGAGCGCGAGCTATCCGCCGGATGGGCAGCCGTCCTTCCAGTAGGGAGCGTCGCACCGGGCCGGGAGGAGACCGGTCAGGTGTCCCCGAATGGAAGGAGACCGGGTCGTGTTCCGTTACGGGAGGCCGGTCTGGGTCCCCGAAGGGAAGGAGACCGGTCGTCGGTCACGGGGGAAGACCTACGGGATCGAGACCGGTCGTCGGTTCCGGGGGAAGACCTACGGAAGGGACCGGTCACGTGTCCCCGAAGGGAAGGAGACCGGTCGTCTATCGCGTGGGGGGCGGAGACAGGTCGTCATTCCCCATGGGGGAGGGGTAGGGCGGCTTAGTAGACGACCGTCTCGGCGCGAGCGCGGCCGTTGCCTTGTAATGAGTGCAGCGCCTCGGCGAGGAGCTCCACGCCATGCCGCAGCGCCGCGGGGCCGAGCGCGGAATAGCTCAGCCGCAGGCCACGCACCGCGGCGGCCGAAGCCGTGCCGCCGGCGCTGAAGAAAAACGGCCCCGGCACGAATGCGACACCGCGGCGGATCGCCTCGAGGTAGAGCTCGGTAGCGGTTGGGCCATCGGCCGGCAGCTCCAGCCACACGTTGAAGCCGCCCTCGGGCACGACGAAGCCACTGAGAAACCCGTGCTCCCGCAGCGCCGCCACGAGCACATCACGCCGCTCCGCGTACGCCACCCGCGCCCGACGGACGTGCTCGGTGAGTGTGCCGTTCTCAAGCAGCCGGTGCACCGCCCGCTGAATGAGCGCATCGGACGACAAGTCGCTGGCGTACTTTGCAGCCACGAGTTTTTCGAACACCGCCGGCTCAGCCACCACCCAGCCCAGACGCAGCCCCGCCGCAATGAGCTTGGAGAACGTGCCGAGATGGATCACATAGCCAGCGTGATCCTCGGCTTTGAGCGAGGGAGGCGCTGCGTCATCCAGCCCGAAAAAGCCGGCCGAGTCATCCTCGACGATCGGCAAGTCGAAGGCAGCCGCCACTCGCAGCAACGCGCGCCGCTTCTCGGGGCTCAGGCTGCGGCCAGTCGGGTTCTGGTAGGTCGGCATGCAGTACAGCAGCTTGGGTCGGTGGCGCTGGATCAGGCTGGGCAGCGCATCCACCCGCAAGCCGTCGTGCTCGATCGGCACACCCACGACTCTGGCGCCGCGCGCGCGGAACGCCTCGAGCGCGCCGAGGAAGCTTGGCTGTTCGACAAGGACCGCGTCGCCGGCGCCCACGAAGACCTTGGCGGCCAGGTCAATGCCCTGCTGGCAGCCGCTGGTAATGCACACCTGCTCCGCGGTGGACTTGAGCCCACGCTCCTCGAGCAGACCGGCAATCGCCACGCGCAGCGGCAAGTAGCCCTGCGTGGCGCCCACCTGCAACGCGGCAGCGCCTTCGCTGTGCAGTACATCGGCAAGCGCTTCACTCAGCGCCTCGACCGGCGCGAGCTCCGGCGCGGCGACACTCGCCGCCAGCGACACGACTCCGGGCTGGCTAGCCAGCCGCAGCAAATCGCGCTGCGCGGGCGGCCCCGAGGAGGGCGAAGGTGTCGAGAACGGTGGCAGCGCGCCGCCAGCTTCGAACGGCGCCAGGAGATCTTCTTCCGCCCGCAGTGGAGGCGCGGCCACGAATGTGCCGCGGCCAACCTCGCCGCGCAAATAGCCTTCCTCGACCAGGCGGCGGTACGCGCTGGCCACGGTCTCGGGCGTGACTGCCAGCCGCTCGGCCAGGGTCCGCACCGGGGGGAGCCGCTCGCCCGGCCCCAGCGAGCCCGCCTGCACCCGCCTGCGCAATTCGTCGGTGAGCTGTTGCCCTAGCGGGAAGCGCCGGCCGCTCGCGCGATCGAGCGCCAACGCCAGATCAACCGCTTCAGCCTTTGGCACCGCGCGAATTGTACGGCTTACGCAGCCACCTAGCTAGACAACTTCGATACGGCCGAGGCGCTCGGTGAACTCGCCGATGCGCTTCGCTGTCGGCAGCTGCGAGAGGAGCGCAGGTGCGGCATCAGGTGCGACGGCGATCAAGAGCCCACCAGACGTCTGCGCATCCGCCAGCACCAGGCGATGGTGCTCGGTGAGCCGCCCCGACCAGTCGACCAGCGACTCGACCGAGGCCAGGTTGCGGCGGGTGCCGCCAGGCACGACGTCCTGACGAACGAAGTCCCACGCTTCCTCGAGCACGGGCACGGCATCCGCTTCGATGCGCGCGCCGACGTCGCCGCGGCCCAGCATCTCCGACAGGTGGCCCAGCAGACCGAAGCCGGTCACGTCTGTTGCGGCGTGGACGCCGGGGTTTCGGGCCATCGCTTCGCTCGGCGCGCGGTTCAAGCGAAGCATGATGTCTACAGCGCGGGCAGTCGTCGCTTCTGAGGCGAGGCCACGCTTGATCGCGGTGGTGATCATGCCAATGCCGAGCGGCTTGGTCAGCAGCAGCACATCGCCTGGCTTTGCGCCCACGTTGCACAGCACGCGCGCAGGATCGACCGTGCCGAGCGCCACAAGCCCGTATTTCGGCTCGGGATCGTCAACGCTGTGCCCGCCCAGGATAGGAATACCCGCTTCGGCGGTCTTGGCGACGCCGCCCTCGATGACTTGCTCCAGTGTTTCCAGCGGCAGCGTGTCGCGCGGGAAATTCACCACGTTCAGGGCAAAAATAGGCCGAGCGCCCATGGCGTAGACGTCACTCAGTGCGTTGGCCGCGGCGATGCCGCCCCAGGTGAAGGGGTCGTCGACGACAGGCGTGATGTAATCGACCGTCGCGACCAGCGCCACGTTTTCGGCGACCAGGTACACGGCGGCGTCATCGGCCAGTGTGGCGCCGACGAGCACGTGCTCATCGGCGGTGGTGGGGACGTGGCGCAGCACCTGCGCCAGCTCAGTCTTGCTGAGCTTGCAGGCTCAACCAGCGCCGTGGCTGAGGCTCGTCAGTCTCGGAAACGTTTTTAAGAACGCTGCATTTGCAGGCTGCACCACATCACCCCCTTTCCTTATTGCGAACCTGAGGCCGATTGTTTTTCAGGTATGAACGTGATATATGGATTGGTGGCCGGACCATAACGGAGGCAGTGCGTACACGAGTGCAGGTCGAGATTCTGACCTACGCGCCGACGGAGTTCTACCACTGCCAGCATTGTGAGGTGGTCTGGGACCAGGTTGGACTCGGGCGGAGTATTCGCGCAGAGCAGCGCGGTGTGGGGTTACCGCCCGATTTGCAAGCCGAGTACGAGGCAATCTCCGACTGGGTTGGTGCCGCCCAGAGCCGTTACGGCGATCAGCTACACGTGACGCTGGTGGACGTCGCGTCCGTCGAAGGCGTGTTCAAAGCGTTGCGCCATCGCGCGCGCAAGTTCCCCGCTTTCATCGTCGACGGCAATGAGCGCATCATTGGCTTCGACCGTGCCAGGCTCGATACGGCCCTGGATCGCGCCGCCGGAAAGGAGGAGGCCCGGGAGTAGCAGAACACATCTTCAACTAGCGGCAACATCGTCTCAATGGGGAGGTGCTTGTGAACAACACATTGGTGGCGATCATCCTTGGGGCTATCGCCATCTTCGTTGGGTATCGTTACTACGCCATGCGCATCGACCGCGAGGTCATCGGCGCGAACGCCAACAAGGCGACGCCAGCGCGTCTGTACATGGACGGCGTCGACTTCGTGCCGACCAGCCGCAACGTGCTGTACGGCTACCACTTCAAGTCGATTGCCGCGGCCGGACCGATCGTCGGTGCGATCACCGCGGGTGCGATATGGGGTTGGGTGCCGTGCATCATCTGGCTCGCGCTCGGCGTGATGTTCATGGGCTGGGCGAGCGACTACAGCGCCATCGTGGTCGCGGTCCGCAACGATGGCAACTCGCTGTCGGCAACGGCCCACCGGCTGATCCACCCGCGCACGCGGCAGATCCTGCTGCTGTTCATCTTCTTCTATCTGCTGCTGGTCGCGGGCGCCTTCGGCAACATCGTCGCGGGCGTACTGGTCGACCCGCGCGTACCGCTAGGCATCATCGCGCTGGCCCTGCTGGGCCTGCTCGGTGGGCACATGCTGTATCGCCTCCGCTCAGACCTGGTGCTGGTCACGGTGATCACCGTCGGAGGCACGTTGTTAGCGGTGCTGCTGAACGCGGATGCTGACGGCCCGGTTGCCAACGTGTGGAAAGGCTTTAATGGCGCGCTGAACTCGCTCGCGCCGAACGGCATCACCACGGTTCTGAACCCGACGCTACCGGCGGCGCAACAGAACGTGCCGGTCACGGTCAGCTTCGTGTTCTGGCTGCTGGCGTTGTTCGCGTTCTGCTACGCGGGCGCGGTGCTGCCCATCTGGCGCTACGCGCAGCCGGTCAACTACATCGGCTTCTGGCTCACGGCGTTGACCATCGTCCTCGGCGGTCTGGGCGCCTTCCTGGCGTTCTTCGTGAAGCCAGACATCTCGGTCTTCAAGCTGTCGGGCTATATCGGCTTCATGGGTCCGCAGGCGGTGATCGACTCCGGTGCCTTGCAGCCGCTGTGGCCGATGCTGTTTGTCACCATCGCCTGTGGCGCGATCTCGGGTTGGCACGCGCTCATCGGCTCGGTGGGGACGGCCCGCCAGATCGAGAACGAGACCGACATGCTGCCGGTTGGCGGCGGCGCCATGTTCAGCGAGTTCGCGCTCGGGCTGTTGTCCCTGCTCGCGCTGGCCACGGCGGCACAGCCAGCGGCTGGCGCGGCCATGTTCGCCGCGGGCATCGGCGGTTTTCTGAGTGTGTTCGCCATCCCCGTGCCGTACGGGACCGCGATTGGCTTCGCGGCGTTCGTGGTGATTGTGATCACCGTCGTGCAGCTCGTGTTCCGCGTCATGCGCGTGACGCTGGCTGAAGGGCTCGGCGATCGCAATCCGGCCTTCCGCAATATCCACGTCGGGACGTTGATCAGCATGGCCGCGACGTTCCTGCTGGTCATTACCGGCACGTGGGTCTATATCTGGCAGCTGTTCGGCGCCGCCAATCAATTGATGGCGTCGCTGAGCTTGCTGGTGGTGACGGTGTGGCTGGCGGCAAGTCGGCGTAATCCGATGTACGCGGCGATCCCGACCGTGTTCATGTACATCACCACCATGGCCGCGACGCTGGTCACGGCCTACAACCTGTACGCGACGGTGTTCGCCCGACAGATCGGACAGCCTGGGCGTGAGATCGCCGTCGTCGGTTCGCTGCTGACGATTGTGATCGCGCTTGTCCTGTTCGTGGCAGCGATCATGATCGGCGTGGACGGCTACCGCGCCTATCAGCGCTACCGCGAGTCGCCGCTCGAGCCAGTGCCTGCACCCGCATCAGCCTGACGTTGCGTGTGTGGCGCCGTTTAGAAGATTTCGCGCACATGCTGCGCGAGATCTTCTACGGCGCCACCGGCTACGAGTTCGAACGCCAGTCCGCCAGACTGCGTGGTGACCTGGAGAACCTGTTTCTGTTCATGGTCGTCGGCGACACGCTGGGCGTTCCCATTCTGCCGCCGTACTACGCGCTGCGGCTTGTACCCTATGTGATAGAGACACTGCCGCTGTGGCAGCGTCGCGTGCTTCGGGAACGGCACCCGCTCGAGAACGAGGAATTCGACTTACATGGGGTCTAGGGAATGCCTGACAACCCGCTGAAGCGACTGTTCAATACGGCCCGCGACGTGATGTATGGCATGGCGTCGCACGATATGTCGCGGTATGCGCTGCGCACCCGCGCCAGCATGGAGCACCTGTTCATCCTGATCACGATGGGCGACCTGCTGGGTGTGCCGATCCTGCCGCCGTATTACAGCCTGCGGCTGCTGCCCTACGTGGTGCCCCAGATCAGCACGTGGAAGCGGCGCATGCTCCGCGAGCGCGATATTACTGATGCCCTTGGGTAGGCGCTCGAATTCCTCGGCGCATGCGCCGCTCTCAGTTTTTAGGCGCTTTGGCACGCCGCTGCGCGGCGAGGGTGGGGCTCGGCCCCCCCTTCACCCCCCCGCACAGGATGCAGGCGTTGCCAAGGGTGTTCACCTCATGCGGTGCAAAAGGTTCACCGCGCTTGCGAACCTTCGCCTCCCGTGCGGGGGTGAAGGGGGCGGAGCCCCCTCGCCCGAAGGGCGTGCCAAAGCAGGTAAGGCAACGGGAGTCTCCTGAGTGGCTGCGCTCGGAGACCTGGTCAAGCAGAAGCCGTACTTGATGTTCGGCGGCAAGGGCGGGCTCGGCAAGACAACGTTCAGCGCCGCGACAGGCTACTGGCTCAGCGAGCAGGGCAAGAGGGTGCTCGTCTTCTCGGTGGATCCGCAGGCCAGCCTCAGCGACATTTTTAAGAGGGACATCTTCGGGAAGGGTCCAGTTCAGATCAAAGAGAACTTGTGGGCCCAGGAGATCGACGCGGACAGCCACATCAAGGCCTACCAGCAGGAGATTCGCCAGAAGATCCTCGACCTGTACGGCTTCACCGAGGTGCCCGAGGAAGTCGAGAACTACATCCAGGCCGCGAGCGCAGAGCCGGCGATGGAGGAGTCGGCGATCTTCGACGCGGTGGTCGATATCGTCGTCACCGGCTCGTATGACTACTACATCTACGACCTGGTGCCGCTCGGCCACGCGCTCTACTACCTGTCGATGGCCAAGGTCTACGACGAGTGGATCAACAAGATCACCAAGCTCCGCCAGGAAATGGCCGAATACGAGCAGGTCGCGAACGTGATGAAGCGCCAGAAGGCGACCGAGGAAGATCAGATCCTGCAGGAGCTGCAGTACATCAAAGGCCGCATCAACGCGTCATCGAGCATCCTGACTGACCGCGAGAAGACCGCCTTCTTCTTCGTCGTGGTGCCCGAGGAGATGATCATCCTGGATACCAAGAAAGCCGCCGAGCTGTTCGCACGCTTCAACGTGCCGATTGCTGGCTACGTCGTCAACCGCGTGGTTCCGACCGAATTAGCGCAGCAGAACGTGCCTGATTATTTGAAGAATCGCATCAGCATGCAGCAGCGGTACTTGTCAGAGATCAACCGCACGCTCGGCAACCAGGTGCTTGCCCAGGTGCCCGAGCTGGAGCGTGACGTGACGGGATTGCCAGCGATCGAGAAGCTGGCGGGGATCATGTACGGATGACTACTGCCGCCGAATCGCCGAGTCCCACGGCTGCGTCCGCGGAGCCGCATAGCACCACGATCACGGAGCCGATGGCGCAGTTCATCGCCGAGCGGCCGAACCTCAAGTACATGTTCTTCGGCGGCAAGGGCGGCGTCGGCAAGACCGTCATGGCGGGCGCGACAGCCGTGTGGGCCGCGGAGTTGG